>Ga0116228_10002348_pt1 | contig 16365 bp, 16 predicted proteins | sample S1TSphfallax_2_FD_89694 | JGI IMG/M metagenome (GOLD analysis project Ga0116228, IMG submission 89694) | Host-associated microbial communities from peat moss isolated from Minnesota, USA - S1T2_Fc - Sphagnum fallax MG | ecosystem: Host-associated > Plants > Peat moss > Unclassified | place...
AAAAAGGGCCAAGGAATCTCAAAACAATAGTAGTTCAGCAGGTATAGCACTAATATTATATTATGGAAATGCCACTTCCATCACTGATTCCCAAGGAATCTCTGAAAAGGAATAGTTCAGCGAGTGGCACCAATGACATGGAAATGCCACTTTGTCACTAATAGTTCTGTAATGTGGCCACATAGAAACTGACCCTAAGAGTTTTCCCCGGCAGTATGTGCTCAGTATGTGACCCTGCAAAATGTTTCTCACATGCAAAAGCTTAGTTATTTACTTTTTTACAACCCCGCCCCTAAAACTAAAACTGACACTGCAAATACATGGGAGGCTACTACTAGCAAACCACTTGGACTAATCATTATGATTGGCCATTCATAAACAGGGAGCAACATGAAGATCATAATTATCACACTCTTCTCTGGCAGGGTGCACAGCTTTGGAGCGCCTTTTGACAGCCTCAACAAACTCTGCAAAAATACTGGGTCAAAACCATTTTGCTGAGCCAAAATGACATGTTTTGACTTCTCTTCTCCAATTTGAATCTGCAAGGTCACATACTGAGCACAGCTGGGGATGTTCTTTTAAGTGTTCACACAGCCTAATAATATTAACTCTATCTGTGCACATCTCCAAGTTTTGACCAGTTCATGCATGCACACTGATACAGGAAGTTAACAGACCTTGGAGTAGTTTAGCGCAAAAAAAATGACCATATGCAAGTTTCTGACTTGCCAAATACCAGCTGCAGATCACAATCCAGCTCACATCAGAAATAACACAGCATCCAACAAGATATGTACTCCATACAGTTCCATTCCTGTTGTAACAGACAAGGAGAGCAAGCAGGCTGCACATGAGGCATTCAATGTGGGAATACAAACGTGTAACCCAAATCTGAACATTCTTTAATAAGGATGAATTTTTGGACCCTTTTTTCTCATGTTGAGAAGTGGTGGCCAGTCAGGTGCTTAATTAACGACTAAAAGATGATACACATTTGACCCCATCAGCTGTCTGCAAAGAGGGGTGACAGATCCGAACCAATTTTTTCCATTTTTTCCTAATTGAGAAACAACCTATACAAAAATGGATAGGCCAGGAGGGCCAAGGGAAATTGACAAATCCACATATACTGACTACAAAAGCCTTGAAATCCATCAACATACCCATTAAGACTGATGATGATCTTGGCTGGTGAATTCATTCAATGAAAAGCTGCTGCCCATGACAGTTATGGTCCATCATCCCAAGGCCCATGAAACACAGTGTCACGACTCTTGAGCCACTCCATGCACTCCTTGTTGAGCTTTGACTTGGAGACGACTGCATCCATCATAGGGCTGCCATAGAGGCATCTATCACTTCTAAAGTTCCACAATTCAGGGGTGTACTTTGGTGTCCATTTCTTCTGTGGTTGATTTTCCTGCACTCTCAGCAACAATGCTTTCTGTTGGTGCTTCATGTTGAATGCTTCAACAAGGAGCAAATATGATAAATGCTGAAACAAGAAAACTGAGTGGATATACAATTGCAGGATCTCCATCAAATTAAACTCTAGAGCCAAAAAAAAAAAACTTTAGAAAAACTCACCATGTGAGCAATCATTTTTTTGCGGTCCTTGTCGCTGTAGCCCCGTCGGAAGTCATGCTGTGGAGTTTTGGCATAGCAAGATGAGATGTCTGGAAGCATAAGACAACCACGGCAGTTGTGAACCAGGCTTCCACCAGGGTCTATTGAAGTTTGTGAAAACCAGGATATGAGCTGCCCCCACACATAGTTCTTGTTATACTGCTTACTCCACTTGTAAACTGGAGGACCTACATGCTTGGGTCCCAAGTCACAACTATGGATTAAAAGTGGTGGAGATTCTACAACCTCATAATCCTGTCATGCAGAGAAACCACCTCAATCAGCCATTTGATCTCCAAGATTGCAAATATTTCACAGTTAACCTAGTATCACACTTTAAGCCTGTGTTAACTTTCCTGAAGGAGGGCTTCTCCTGGGAGGAATCTTTTGGACAGGACCCACAACCAGGGAGAAAGCCACATTTCACCATAGCCAAATTGAGCTCATATGGATTTACACATATGTCAAACATGGGGTGGATAGAACTGGACAGGATGCTCACATGACTAGTGAAGAAATATTTGGTATAGGCATAAAGATGAATCAAGTCTGCTGCTGCATCATGTCGACCCACACAAGTTGCTGGCACCTGGCGAAGAGTATCCCTTAGCCTGCAGTGGTTACAAAATAGTCAGGTTCTGAATACTACAGTGAGAAAGTGTTAAGGGGGCCATTGCAGATGCACAGAAATGCAAGAAGAGGAGAGCAGAATGCATACCAGAGTAAAGACTTCCGAAGGTTCCCTTCTATATCCCCTTTCTGAGATGGGTCATGCTCCCGTATTTGTCTCGTCAAAACTTGGAGTCCTTCTGGAGCATGTACTGCCATACATTGCAAGAGCTCTGCAACTATTGACTTTTTACCCTTCCAGATGGAGTCCACTAACTCGAGAGGTTTAAGCATACGCAGAGGAGCGGGAGCCATGCTTGCCTGTCCATAGAGCTTTGTCAAAATGTATCTAACCTGCAACCAAACAAGCACATTGATGGTGAGACCCTGTCATGAACAGCTCTCTCACTATTGAAAAATTTGCATACAAAATGAGAAATTGTCCAAAAATATGGTTGGTTTCCCTTTGGATGTAACAAGACTCAAACTCCCAGGGTTCTAGGAGGAACATCGGGTATACACAAAAGCTGGCATGGCTCTTATAACAGAAGCCAACGTTGCCACTACAGGTGCAAATATCTACTACTGGCAGAGGCATCAAAATGCCAAACCAAGGCCCTGGGTCAGATGAAGCACATAATTCCAGCACCCAAGGCTAGCTGAGGGTTGCAAACCTCAAGACGTACCTTATCAAGAGTGATGGCTAAGTTCTGAAGTCGCTGATTATATACTCCATCTGCCTGCTCAACAAACCACCACAACAATTACTTCTTAGAGCAATCACCATGTTTAGCAAAGGGAATTCTGAGTTGCAATTGAAGAGCTCAAGAAAAGATAACTTGAAAAGCAATGATAAATCATTAATCAAGAACTTGTAAACTAGCCACTCCAAATAACAGTGCATACCTGGACCTCAACATCCTGCCTGTCAAGTTCAATGCCAGTGTGCTTCAGCATCTCAGCCTTCATAAGCTCGTCTGGAAGCCGTTGCCTTTCGAAGTTCAAATAGGCAACCTGTTGTAGTGCACATTCAGCTTTAGAATCTGACCACAAATGACTAATGTGTGATGAATGAAATAGATACACCTAGTTCGTGGACCTGTGTCAATAGCAACAAATAGTCCCAACTGTTCTTCTACAAAGCAGCCTGTGGATACTTAAAATCTACTACCTTTAGTAAAGCCCCTTTCTCTCTTTTGTCACATTGCAAAGTCAAATAAATGCACATGTCTGCAACATTGTAAAGGAGAAACAAACTACCATGTGTGGCTACACCAATCCCCATCTACATTTCAAAAATGGTGGAAGGCCAAAAAGTGCACGTACAACTCCTGCTGCATATTTGATGACCCAGTCAGGCAGGCCATGAAGTAGGCATGTTCCTAGACCAGCCTGCTTGAGGTCCTCTGACTCCCTTTGAGTGACACGCCCACTTGTGCAAGCTTGCAACAGAAGGTTGTGCCGGTCAAGTAATCCATGATACTCCTTCAGCACCTGAGATAAAATTTACAAGCCATTGAGCATGAAGTCCAGAATGTCCTAAGGTATGTTTGGTGTCTGCATCTGAATGGGGGGCAGAGTTTCTGTCATATTGCTCAATGCAACAGATAGACTCAGTCATGATGTCAGCTAGTCCTCATGAGGAATAGCTAAGATAAAGAGTGGACAATATCCTCAGTCTCACCACTAGCAGGTCCTAAGATGCAGTGCCCAAAAGAAATATTTCCAGATCCAGATAAACCAAAACAAAGACAACAAACATAGGTGGCTAAGTTCATACAGTTATTCTAATCACAGAATATCTCTGGGAATATGATCAGACAATAACAAAACAATGTATCAGAACAAAGTAGTTCTCTGTTGTCATGCAGCAACATGAGAGAGTGAGAAAAAACCTCATCATATGCTCCTGGCCCAGTATAACACAAGTAACTACCCTTGCACCCCTGGCTTCCGCAGAGACAGACAGATGAGTCATGCTCATCCTTACTCTGTCATCCCCCAGTCCACCCAAATGCATATCCAACAACAGTGCTTCAGTCTCAGATAAGTCAAGAAACAAACATTAAACAAAAAAATCCAACCTCTCCACACTGATTTCATAAAGTGAACAAAGTTCGACCACTGGTTGCAAGGTACCTCTGTTATGCAGCAGTAATCAAAAGTGAGCTCCTCCCCAAACTCAATCTTCCGGAGGGTATATACACCTATCATATAGTTGCCCTTAACAGCAGTAACCCTGTTTTCACAAACAAATAACCTCTCAATATAATCAACATAGAATGATTGAAGACTCAGTATTGTATAGAACAGATGTGACAAAGCAGGAAAGCAGGAGAAACCAGAGAGAAGACCCCATACTTGGCCTCGCAATTAGGTCGACAAGAGTGACACAGGCGGCTTGCAAAATTGGCTTTGTGCATGGCATCAATTACCAGCACATCATAACCTAAGGCATCTCCCTGCATACCACAATTCCACCATCCTTTGCACATTAACAAACAGCAAGATCACAAGTAAAAAATCCAAACCAGATAAGATCAGAGAGGTGGAGTCAAAAACCCTGCATGCCCAAGACATGAAATCCTGAACCTCATTACCTGCCCTCACACATTGGCAGTATGTGTTAAAATGTGAGAAATTTTCAATTGGTTCTAGGTACCTTTGGCCGCTCAAACACTATGTTGTAGAATTCAGGGGCTGGGTCCTTGTCCTTCTTTTGCAATGACCTGATACCATCTTGCTTTTCATACCATCTCCATGGTGGATAGACCTATGATGTGCATCAAATGGAACATTAGCATAAAACACCCAACCTGGAGGGAATGCAGAGGAGCATCTCTTGGACAAAAAGCAGGAGATGTTCAAAGAAGGCTAAGCTGTATACATACCTCCCCAAAAAACTCCACTACAAAGTCACCCTCATGGAACCCTTCTTGCTTGTTGCACACAACTCCCAGTCCCTGTTACCACATAAAAGGTATGGTTATAAGCACATCTTGATGGCACAGGACTTAGACAATGGCAGTTGCCAGGATTGTGCAGTGCAAAAAGTGGTAGTAGCATAACAGCATGCAAAGGACTAGATGGTTATAAGCACATCTTGATGGCACAGGACTTAGACAATGGCAGTTGCCAGGATTGTGCAGTAAAAAAAGTGGTAGTGTCATAACAGCATGCACAGGACCCACCTTTCTGTAGGCGACATACTTGTCACTAGGGCGGCGGCTTTGCATGTTCTTCAATAGACCTGAACAGAAGGACTGTAAAGCTTGATTGCCATGTGAATCCTTCAAAATCTGTGCAACCACTTTTTCGAGTGGATACTCCATAGGTGCTCTCCCACTCCCCGTAAATTCACTTACTTTCTTGTTTAGAACCCGTAAAAGTCTCTGCACCCAGAAGATGCTATCAACCATTAAGAGTTGTGTAACATAAAATGATGATCAGCACAACAATTGATGGCAAGAGCAACCTTGAGCCATGAGTACAAAGGGTAAGGGGAGAAGGTTCTTTACTTACTTCCTCAATGAATAACTGCTTGTGCTTCTCTGTGAATTCTGGTGTATCTGCAGGCATTGTGTTGAGCAACATGTTGTATGTGAATGGATCAATTCCATACACTTCCTGCTCCAGGACCTCCTCATCCAATCGCTTCCGAGGTCTAAATTTCTTCAAGTCTGGAATATCCAAGTGAGCATACTGATCTCCTCTTTTCTCCTTTGCTGCCCGAAACTTATCTTCATAGTCATCTGGCATATGCACCTTCAATAACCAAAGCAAACAACTCATCTTTTAAGGCACACTTATTCCAGTCCATTCAACCATCCAGTCAACAATCAAAACATTGAGGAACAACATGAACAAGCGACCTTTTATTTTCTGCAGTCATTCTACACCAAAGGTCCAGGAGTTTCAACCTGATGAGTGTCACCCACAAACTGTTAGACTATCACCTTCATCAGGAATAGCAATGACAAGCTGCCATGCCTCCCTATCGACTTCATCAACTCCCTATAGTGGCTGTAGATAAGCATACAATAATCCCAACACAACAAATTAAAAAGGACAGGGAACAGTACCTTCATTTTCTGTTCTACTCTCTCCTTGTCTTCAACAATTCGATACTCCTCAATCACCTCATACTTACGAGTCACAGGGGGCACCATAGCAGCTTTGGTCATCCTAGCACCCCACCAGTCACGACTGCTGCCTTGTTCTTGTAGACCATGCTGGCCTTCATCACTCTCTGTATCTTCGTTAGCATCATCTTCAAGGGCCTCATCCACTCCTTCGGATTCACTAGCTACATCCGACCTGTTGCCCACATCAAAAGCACCACTCAGATCACAAAACATAGGACAATGTCTGCCTCTGGAAAACCATGGCCATATCCAACTTCCACTACTATTTACAGACCCAAACAGATCCCCCTGACATAAGCAGCAATGTGGATCACATGATCTGATATACAAATTCCCCACAAGTGACCCAAGTGACAGCCTTTCAGGGGAAGACTTCATATCCAGCCTTACCCTGATGCCTCAGTTTCTTCCTCCTCCTGCTCCTCAAATGAGGCTTCATCAACATCATCATCTTCCTCTGAGCTTTCAGCTTCAGACTCTGACCAATGGCTCTTCTTGATTCGCAATAGTGGGCGAGCATCTCTCTCTTTGTCTTGGTCTCTGTCATAGAAGTCTTCATCAGTTTCCCAATCTCTGCTGCCACTGTCTTCCAGTCGCCTTTTCTTCATCGATGCTGAAACTTTCCTCTTGACAATTTGTCCATTGCGATTGACTGTATCCCAAGCCCTCTTATTACCAAAGTGTTTCTCTAGCAATAGCTTTCGAGATTTCCCTTTGACAATACTTTGAGTTCCCAGTCCACCATTGGCAAGTAACTTGCTCTGAATTTGCGAATGTTCCCTGGCTAGCAATTGTGGCCCCATGACAAAATTATCCAGATGTTGCCCCACTTTATGTGCTATCTTGAAAACTCTTTTTGCTGCTTTGTGCAGCTTAGAGCCTGGCTCCGTTCTGCAAAAGGAAAAAATTCATAATCTCAAATGCCTCAGTACAGTCAATGAAACTGAGTTCAAATTTAGGCATGTAATGCAACAGTGGGAATTGGTCCAGTGATATTTGTCCACATCTTAGACCATCAGACTCAAAAGCTCCCATATGCTGGGTCACCCAAGTAGGAGGAATACCTAAATGCACTGCGAAGAGGCTGCATGAGATCATCTTTGAAAGCTTTCACACCATCCTTTCCAGCATAGACACCCATCTTTAATCTCCTCTGGACTGTAGAGAAATCCATTTGTCCAGTCCTTGACAATAGGTTCCTGCTATCTGGGACCTGCCCATTGACCTGCAGAGAGTCGGAAGCATATTGGGACCAGATGTGAGTTGCTGCAAATCATGTGACCATGTTAAGTTCGCCCATGTGGGCCATGAACTGTCTTGAAGCAGCAGACAGTTAAGAGAGACTGAGGCATTGACAGTGTGACAAGAGTAATATGCACCATCATAATAAGCAACACAAGAACATGCACCATGTTGAACAACAATGTGAATGCTTACCGCATGAAAAAAAACATGGTCAATGTCAGCATCCATAACAGCCTTCAGTGCAGCTGTCAACTCCTTTTCCAATTCCTTTTCAGCAACCTTTGGGCTTAAGGAAATTCCCTTTCCCAAGAACTCAACCTTGCAACTGGGAGAGGTTGATTTTTCGGTCACTGACAAATGTGTACTTGAAGCCTTAAAATTAGAAGTCATGTTATGCAAAGCCTTCATTTTACAGTTTACAGGATCAATATCTCCTTTCTTCTTCACATGTAAACCTTCCTCAGCACCATTTGTCAACTCTTGGGTTTTATAGTTGTTACACCCATTTGGTAGCACAGTCCGTACCACCTTCCTCACACTGCCAACTTTTACTCGCTTCAGTTCCCTCGTAAGGCTGTGCTCTACCCGGTTAGCCATGTCCTTCTCTGTTGAATCTAGAGAATCAATCATCATAGGATCTGCATCTGTGCTTTCTTCTTCCCCAGTGCTCTTATCCCTACTTCCACTCTCATCCAGGGAGTACCCACTTTGATCTTCAAGCCCCCTGCTAGAATTCTGTCTTTTCCTACCAACAATCTTTAGCGTTTTCACCTTGTTATCCACAGAGAGTCGCCCTACAGAACTAGGTCTCTTACTTTCCAATGGCTTGCTCACCCACTCAACCTGAGGATGGAGAGCAACAACCTCCCTGAGCTGCATGCAACCATTTATCTCAACCACTCTAATTGAAGAACAAGCCTTCAGCAGATGTCCAAGTGCTTCTGAACTCACGTTTGTACAAGAATTGAGGATTACATACTTCAACTTGCCCACTCCATAGCCCTGTGTCCAGAGAGAACAAGGATAAGAAGATGCACACAAAAGGAAATCATACTCCAATCCAACAAACTGGTTGGCAATCCAAGCAGACAGACCTGGAGCCTTCATGTAACAAAACATGCAAGGAATTCAATGAAAAGCAGCCAGCAGGTCTGGAAACAACAATTTAGCTGTGGGTACATATTATATAGGAACAGTAGTATCTCCTAAAGTGTCAGAATCAATCAACCTCAAAAACATACCATTAGAGATTTGAGCATTGTGTCTGAGCAATGTGGCCCCAAACCTGACAGATCAACACACTCTGCCGATTCCTTGATCCTCTTGGCATACTCCTTCCATGACTTACAGGTAGACATAGCTGCAGCTAAGGACTTTGGATCCCCACATAGCAAGCAGAATATTCTCATCAACAAACTGGACATGAGCCCCGCCCAGCTTTGCTGTGGGCTCTTGTCCATTTCAGCTTCACCCCTACTACCCAAATCTGTCTCTTTCGTAAACTCTTCTTCTATTGCTGGAACATCATCAACAGTGACTCCCCTTGCATCAACTTCTGTTCCAAGATTTGCACAACTTGCAAGATCCTCCCCTGATGCCATATCCCCATCACTTTCATCTGACTCCGGAATACAGACTCGGGCTACACTCCGCCGATGGACATAGGCAGGCCTAGACTGATCATCATCTATTATCCACCCTTTTTGCTTAATTTTTGAAGGGCTAGAATCATCCTTGGGTGTAGCCACTGCATCCATTCACCACACCAAAAAAAAGCAAGTGAAAAACCTTAACATGCATCACATTCTCTATTTCCAAAATGGATATGAGCTCCTCATAAACAAACAGTCTCAGTAAACTGACTGACAGTACTGAAAGTAAGGTTTGACATGAGACATTTGGTAGTCACAGAAACAGTGATTTCCAGCTTGAACACACCAAATGACACATGCATGCTATTTGACATCTTGTTTTCACTAGCAGTCAGGGATTACAGTTGAAAGGGGGGAATTCTTACCAAGGTTCCCATGTGAAAGAGGGCTACTGTCTGCAGACTGAAATGATGTCTGCTGGTCATCTGAGCCAACCAGAAGTGCAGATTCATAGACTAGTGAACTATTTCCTTTCTGCTTTGCAAGTGATTTTGTGGAGTTTTCATCCCTTTGCTCCACCCAATGGGTTGTTAAAGAAGAACCACCCTTGGACTTCATCTGCCGATCCACAGAACTTGAATCCCTTCGTTTCGCCTTATCATTGACACTCTTCTCTTGGGCCTTTGAATGACGGTCAGATGGCCTTCTCTCACTCACATTACCACCACCCTTTGTGTCTGATATCCCCTCAGAGGGCTTTTCTCGCCCAGACAGAGTGTCCAGTGATGTTGAAGCAGATGTGATGTTTGCAGCAACACTTGTGACTGGGCTTCTCAACCCTATAATCTCCATGGAGGATGAAGCAGGAGCCAAAATTGCTGCTGGGACTCCTGACTGCCTTTCACTCAACCAAGACTCTAGAGCATCATTTAGGAATCTCCCATATATGCCTCGGAAGGATTTCATGACTCGCTCATGTAGTTTCCCATTGGTATAACCAAGAAAATGTGGGTATTCATCATGAGACAGTGAAGGCAAACGTGGACAAAAGGTGGTGGCACCATCTGCAGGCAACCCTACAACAGCATTTGTTGATGGGTCACTTGTCGGGGGACTTACAGCTGGTGGTAGAGGTTCTGAAGGACTATAACGACTGTCTTCTTTATGAACATGTGAAGTTAAGGGTTCATCTCCACTTGATACAGGATCCCCACCATGGTGCTCACACGGGTAAAGAGATGAAACTGGTACCCAAACATTGTCGGACTTTCTGAACACACTGACCCCTCCAAGGAGCCTTCCATCTGCAACCATCAATTTCAAATCGGAGACAGAAAAGGGTCCTTTTTCATTCCCTGCTGCATCCAAGTAGTGCCAAAACCCCTCCTGGAGATGCAAATCACTTCTCCCTTGAAAAGCTGAGGAACGATTTTGGTCAACTGCAGTCACAATTCCAGCTTCTTCTCTACATGACCCAGAAGGGACTTCATTTTCATGACCTGCATGAGGAGAGACAGAAGATAACTTGATACTATCTTTGTTGCTTCCAGTGTGGCCACTGTGGTAACCAGACACTTTAACCTTTGTTTCCCTCTTGCCATATGGCTCAGGTACTGCAAGAACTTCATTCCTGACCACTGTGTTTGTTATGTTGATTGACACTGAAACAGTCTCCTCCTTGTTCATTGACCCTCCAAGCTTCTGTTTGGTTCTCTCAACCCCTACATGTTGCCTCCCTGACTTGGTGGCCAACCCTGGTGAGTTCCCTGAAGATCCTTTCCCTCCATTGGAAATGAGGCCTAAAGCTGCCGCCTTTGTTGCCTTTGGTGTCTGTGCAACACCTCTTGGCATAAAAGATACAGGGGTTGAAAGATGAGATTTAGGAGTTGGCAAACGTTGTTTAGGTGTTGATTTGTAAGGAGTATAATGCATATGATGGTCATCAGGTGGGTTCTCTGCCTGTTCACCTTTTCTGCAAGCCCAGTTGGGTAGCTCCAGCTTCCTCCGTTCAAAGCCATCAGCTTCAGGTTTACGAGACTGCTTACGAGGGTCAGGCTGACCAGAAAGCTGGCCCTCACACAGACTAACCCCACTGTTCAGCACCCTCTTTCTCCACACATGCTTCTCTGACTGTGAAGCCCTGGATGCTTCATGCCGCTCCGATTGAATTGCAATCCAGTCTCCACCAGCTGTAGGGTACTTCCAGCAATGCATATTCCTCCTGTGAAGATCCACTTCACCTACTGAAGTCAATGGGACAGGGGGTTCCTCCACAGCCTCTGGAGCAGTATCTGGAACACTTTCTACACTTACCTCAACATGAACTGTAGGGTGTAAAACATCCGAAGAGCTTGGCTGATAGATTGAAGACCCCCCTGCAGGTTGATGACTGTGGTCACCATCTTTACACTGCTCCCCAAAAGCGGGGGACCCAGCATGCGATGGAGGAGATTCTGTCATCATGACCACACAATAACTGTAAGTGTGTACTTTACATGACCAAACAGAATGCAAGCAACCAGACACCAAGCACTCGGTTTACCTCACCAACAGAAAGAGAACTAAAAACCACAAAGGTTTCACATGTATTGGACAGTTCCTGACTATAGCTCCTGGTGGCAGAGAACTCTACACAGCTCTGCTGTGGCTTAGGATGATATTTGGCAAAGAATATTATGTAAACTCAGCATCTGGAACTTCTTCGGGACAACCCACCTTCAGATTCAAACTTGAATTCATCCTCAGTCACACGCTGTGATGCAGCCAACAGTGCCTCTGCAATAAGGACCGAACAACAACACTCTTCAAGAGATTAGGGCACAATTTTTTTAGGGGGCAATCTGATAGTAACCAATGCTGCAATGCTATCATAGACCAGAATAAAACCCAGTTGTTAAATGGTCAAAAGAAAAAAGAACCTTTCGAAATGTGGGGAGAGAGTGTACCAGCCACAGTGTCCTGTTCTCTTCCAAGAACAAGAGAGAAATTCTGCATCAGCCTTTTAACACGCTCATCAATGTGGTAGTAGTCCTCCTCCACAGGCTGTTTCAAATTGCTTCCTCCTACAGGTTGCAAGTGACCTAACCCTCTTCCATGTGTTGCTGTCTCCAGGTGAAGGTCTGATCCCTCAGAGCCATCTTGGACTGTAACATCCTTAGGGGTGCTATGAAGCGAACATAAATCACAAACTTCTGCTTGTGCCTCATTGTGCAAACAGGTGGTCACCCCTTGTGGAGAAGAAGATACTTGCATTTTAGAATTCAGAAGAGATTCTTCTGCATGCTCTAGGGTAACCCACGTGGGGCTTCCATCAAGCTGTTCCATGCAATCTGATGGTAACTGGATACCATCTTTCAGCTCGGTAGTAAGTTGCAGCCATCCACACAAGGAGCCTTCTTTGTCCTTGGAAACCAACCTACCACCCCTCCGTGGCCCTGATTCTCTTTGTTCTTCTTTTTCTAGTGGCTGGAAGCAACTACTATTCAAGCCTCTTGAGCTGGGATGTGAGGTGGAGATTAAAGATGCATCCATCAGCATGACGCTTAGTTCTCCTGGAATTTGTGAAGAAGATGAATTTGTCGTCCCCTGGTTGTTTTGAGAATGAGACCTTGCATCATGGCTGTCAGGATAAGGACTTTCCACCTTTTGATCAGAGTCCCAGCTCTGATTTGGTTGCTGCAGTCCCCCTACTGGATTATGAGCATGCAGCTTGTGACCACCATTCTCCCACTCCCTCCAAAAGTGATTGTCCCCACCTCGACTTCCATGCACACTGCGATTTGGATGGTGTACACTGCCATTTTCTAGAAATCTCCAGTGTGCACTTTCTCTATCCCCAAAGTGGTCTGAATGATCTTTCCCTGGACGAAAATCTGTTCCTGCCCTATCCTTCCCGTCCTCACTTCCATAATCAGATGCAAGGTCCCCTTCTCTGTCCATTCCATCTGATCTCTCTACACCCCAATTGGACAGGCCAGAAGAGACATTCTTTTGAAGCTGCCATGTACCACCACCCTTGTCTTGATCATGACACCAATTTGCATCATTACCTCTTGAAGTGGCCCCCCTACTAACCCAGTCAGAGAACCCATCGTCCAGATTCTGGCACGATTCTTCCCTCTTGGTTTTTCCATCTTTCATGTGTCTGTGAGCAAGAGGAGAGCTATCATCCCTTGTCAAAGGTTTCTTCTCACCAGCATTGTCCTTGCTGGACAACTGCACTCCGCCCAACTTCTGGAGAGATGACCCAAGATTATCTTGCTCCCTATCACTCCAGAGATCAAGATTATTATCATCTCTGACAGTGTCCCACCGTGAGGCTCGTCGACCTGGTGCAGTTGCTGTGAGGCTGGAGGTGTCTTTGGACAAAACTGTCTCTATAGTAGCTTCACAATTCTCTGAAGAAACTTGAACCTCCTCCTTTCCTCCTCCTCCTCCACTGAGGACTGGCCTGGTTTGCCCACCACGACTACCACCCACACCTGTATTGCTACATTCCCGTGTCTCTCTATCCTGCAATCCTAATGGAGACTTGCCTTTGATGGGTTTTGACGCATCTTTCTTCAATGCAGTGCTTGCAGCATTTCTGGCTGTACTACTTCCCCCTCCTCCACCTTGTTTAGAGTCAGAGTCCTCCCTGTTCAACTCCACCAATGCAGCAGATCCACCAGCACCAACAGGATTCTGGTCTTCTTTGTCCCTCCAACCTTCTTGTCCCTTGTCAGAAGATTGAGAGGAAGTTTTTGCAGCTGCATCAGCAGCATCCACTCTCTTCGAATTCTCTGGTTGTTGTGTCTCACAGCCACCACTGCTGCTGCGAGGCTTCTTGGCTTCACCTCCAGAAGATTGGTCAGACAGTCGAGAAACCCCATCCACCCAAACCGAGCCCCTCCCTCGATCCCTTTCTCCAACCCGCATGTGACTGGGAGCAGAAGGCTGGCTCTCCTGCTCTCTTCCTCCTCTGAACCCAGGGTGAGAATGGCCCCGGTTGTTGTAAGCAGCAACCTGTGGTTGCCAGACTTTGTAACCATTATCCCTGACAAAGTACCCAGGCTCCCTGCCATGTCCTGGCACAAGATGAATTCCCGGAGGAACTGGATTGACCCAACCATGAGAGAAATCCCTGCCCAAGAACGCTCCTACCCTTCCACCAAAACCCCTGCTGACCCGCTGGAAGCAATCGCGTGCAATGTGGCCCAGCTGTCCACACTCGAAACAATTCCGACCCCGATCAAATGGCTGCAGCACCAAGTGTCGCCGCTCTTCAAACTGAGGCCCACTATAACCACGAATTCTGTCCATGCTACCCACAGACAGACACACTCAGCCACTACTGTCCTCACAAACACCCATCACCTTGGCCATGCTTGCCACCACATTCCCTGGAATTGTGAATACATCACCTCCTCCTCTCAGCAGCACACAGGTTATTTCCAGCGCCCTGAACACAACGATACGAGGCTGCAACAAGGCAGGCTCAGCACTTGCATCAGCACCCATATCCCCTGAGATTCTCCAAACACCCAAGAAACACCACCCCACATAACACAGAAATTTGAGATCATCCCTGAATTTTTGTGATGCCTCGTGGTGTGGTCAAAATTCACGATAATATGCAGAAAATGCAGTGCAGTATCAGGGTATCATATCAAATGGTGGTCATCACTGCCACCCAACATTCCTTCTGCATATCTGTGTGATGTAAAAATCACTCTGCTGGTTGGTTCTTGTGCTGTAGTAAATGCTGGTTATTCTGCATCAGTCGCACTAGAAACAACAGTAAATGTGCCTGGATCATGCAAAAAAAAACTTGCAAAGGTGAGGCGTTGTAGAAACGAACTCTATTGCTAGTTTTCAGAACTTAAGGTCCCACTACTACCACCCAAGCAGCGAACGAATCCAATCCACCGAAGCCTCAAAATTCAGGCACCACAAAAACACAAACGTTTCTTCTTCTTCCCTTCCAATTCTTGGTCGTCAATTCTAGCTGTGGGCTGTCTTGTTCCTGTCCCCATAAAGACTAGGGATTACAGCAGCAAATGGAAACAACTGCTTCCCCATCTGTCTGTCTGCCTGTATGTCTGTTTCCCACAAAACCTTTGGCTATTTGCTGCTAAAGGCCCTTGCTCAATCAACTTGGTAGAAATTTAGGAAACATGCAACACAACTGCATCATCATTATGATTCCAGTAGGGAAAAATAAACAAAAAAAACTGGTAATCACTAAAGGAAGATCATTCACTCAGATGATGATGCCTCTCAACCCTTCTTCTTCTTCTTCTTCTTCTTCTTCTTCTTCACTGTGCAGTAGCAGCAGCACCAAGCATATGGGCTTCCCAACACTTAGGGTCAACATCTGAGAGGAAGGAACCCCCTTGTCAACTCAAATCCCCCAAATTGTCACATCTTTCACAACCACAGCACACCCTAGATCATCAGCAGGAAATCGAATTGAACGTCTCTACCCCAACACTCTCCCCAAGAATCAAGAGGAAAACCCCCACTAAAACACACACCGGCAAGCTGAGAGAGAGAGAGAGAGAGATCCAGTGACATAAACAACAACAACCCAGCAACACACCGCCAAAAACGAAAATCGTCAAAAAATCAAAAATCAGAAAGGACCCATCATCAACAACATGCGGAACCCCACCATGTCCGGAATCATCATAATAATAACAATATTACCCTAACAAAACCAGACTTCTTTTTTCTTCCTCTTCTTCTTCTTCTTCTTCTTCTTCAAATCCCGCACCACCGAAACGTCCCCGACAAAAATCCGCTAATGCAAAAACAGAAAAAAAACAAAACAAGCCAACCCCAAAATACAAACAAACAAACAACGGTGACATGCGAGCGAGAGCTTGACAGGCAATAAGAGATGGAAGAGGGAAACCCACTAAAAAAAAAAGATCCAAACCCCAAGGCCAATTTCAAGCCGAAGAAAAGGGTTAATAGAAAGAGAGCAGGAAGGAAGAAAAGGCCCTAAATAAAATAAAATGGAGAAGGAAAGAGGAGGGAGGAATAACAACAAACACGAAAGAAAGAAAGAAAGAAAGAAAGCAAGCAAGCAAGCAAGCAAGCGTGAGAGAGAGAGAGAGAGAGAGAAAAGGGCAACAAGAAATAACCCAAGAAAGGAAGAAAGA
>Ga0116228_10002349_pt1 | contig 16363 bp, 25 predicted proteins | sample S1TSphfallax_2_FD_89694 | JGI IMG/M metagenome (GOLD analysis project Ga0116228, IMG submission 89694) | Host-associated microbial communities from peat moss isolated from Minnesota, USA - S1T2_Fc - Sphagnum fallax MG | ecosystem: Host-associated > Plants > Peat moss > Unclassified | place...
AGGGTCTAATAAAGAGAGTGAAATCATGTTTAATTGACTCCTACCCTGTTTCTCTGATTGGGTAGATAGTTTGATTGTTCCAAGTTGGGGCTGCTTATCAGTACCTAGTTTCCCACCTATATGTAGTTTCGGTTTCAGTTTTATTGGTGGGGGGTTGGGAGAAGGGAGAGTCTCTTGGAAGAGTCTAATAAACAAACAAAGTGAAATCATGTTTAACTAGTGTGAACTTGGTGCATAATGCATTCCGTCTGTCTGTGACATGGGTGCTTATCAATACCTAGTTTTCCACCTACATGCAATTTCGATTTCAATTTTATTGGTGGGGTTGGGAAACAAAAGTAAAGTTTTGTCGCGTTTCGGAGAAGGTGCTCTCTCTCTCATCACCTCCTCTTCAGCTACATCACAAAAAAAATTTAAAAAAAAAAAAAAAAAAAAAGAGTGTTATATATACATAATACATATACAACAATTTATACATACTAAAAAATTTATACATACTCGCATTCTCTCTATATATAAACTTCCTTATGGAAAATTGTCACTTTATCTACATTTAAAAAAAAAGGAAAAAAAAACCTCACTCATATGCACATTTCATAAATGACACTGTACATGTACACACATTCCTCTGTACACACAATAAATACAAACAAAGAGAATACGAATACGTATATACAAATATGTGTACTTAAATACAAAGGAAATACAAGTACATACTTACATAATGAAACAGTTACGTACATACATTATTACATACGTATAGGAATGTATACAACGGGAATACAAATACGTATTTATGTACGTATATACGGAAGGTGGAACGCAAAAGAAGGAGAAGCGAGGGAAGAAAGAAACAAACGAAGCGCAGAAGACGAGAGAAAGAGAGAAAGAGAGAGACAGAAAAGAGGAGAGAGTATGGGGGGTGGTCACAGGGGAGATGGCGTCTCTGATTTGCCTAAAGTTGTCAGGAGATCAACACGAGCATCGGCAGCACGACCTCAGAGGGATGCTACTGCTGCTGCTGCGGCGGCGGCGGAGGAGGAGGAGGTTGTGGAGGAAGCAGAAGGAGAAACAGAACCAGGAGGAGGAGTTGGAGCAGGAGGAATGGATATGGTTGTGAGATGGCCTGAAGGTGGAGTTGTAACTGTAGACTGGGTGATGGGTCTGGGTAATGTGCTGGACTACGCCTCCAGGAATCTGCAACCTTCTCAGCTTCCCGATGTCATTCCTGTCTCCGTTGCTGATTCTCTCATTCTTGCGGCTTCCAAGGTTTGTATTTTGGCCTATTGGGTGGGTGGGGGGGTTTTTTTTTAGGGGTTTCTTTCTCTCTCTCTCTCTCTCTCCCTCCCTCCTTTTGAGTGCCGTCCATTTGCTTGAAGAAGGAAGGTTCTTGAGCTCGACTATTTCAGGGATTGTTGTTGTTGTTGTTTACCATTGCACCCATTTGTTGTTGTGGCGCTGCTGCTGCTGTTGCTACTGCTGCTTCTGTTTTGTCTTTTGGGTTGCACGGTTTGTTGCTGAATTTTGCTGCAACATGGAGTTGTTGGAATTGTGAATGCTGCTGCTTTTGACTGACTCAACATTTGGGTTTTTTAAATATGAAACACCCACAATACAGCTTATGCATCGAGAGCCAAATTGTGTGGAGGTGACAGTGGAGGCATCAAGTCGAGTAGTGCTAGTAGGGGATGTACATGGTCAGTTACATGATGTGTTGAATCTGGTGCAACTTGCGGGTCCCCCATCTTCCAACTGCATTTTTGTTTTCAACGGAGATTATGTGGATCGTGGTGCCTGGGGTTTTGAAACCTACATTTATCTCCTTGCTTGGAAGGTTTGTGGGCATTTCCTCTTCATATCCTTACCTTCCATTTTTTCCACCAATTTGTGTATCCATCTGCTTTGCTGCTGCTTCCTCTCAAAGTTTCAATCTCTGATGATTTCCATTGTCACTGGGAGGGTCTTGTTCAATACAAAAAAAATTGTTGTTTTGCTTTGTACTTTTTTTTGCATTGTTGTCAAGAGGAACTGCTCTTATTGTTGGAAGAGATTTTTTAGGTGCTCTTGCCACATCGAGTTTTTCTATTGAGGGGGAATCATGAGACCAAGTTCTGCACAAGCACATATGGGTTTGAGCAGGAGGTGATAGCCAAGTACAAAGAATATGGCAAACACATGTACCGCAAGCTCTTGGGTTGTTTTGAAGGCCATCCACTCGCTGCTCGTGTGGCAAACTGTGTGTTCATGGCCCATGGAGGTTTATTCCGACAAATTGAAGTTGAAAGTTCACAAAAGAAGGGCAAATTTGGAAAGGGCTACAGGTCAAGTTTCTTTATGTTTCTTCCACAAGGGGGACCGACAGGGGAAGGATACACTTGTAAATCATTTGCAACTCTTATTAGCCATAAGAGCTGTAAGAAAGCTTTGATTTTTTGTTTGTTTTCCCTTCTTATATGTTGTTTCTCTGTTCCCATAATTTCAGTCTGTGGTTTTCTTCTTCTTCTTGGTTAAGGTTTCCATGGCTATCTATCTGCAGTTGTGTTATTCTGGATTATTTCATCAAGTTTCCATACAAATTGGTGGTATGGTGATTTTATTTTTTGGTTATTTACATGTAGCCAAATTACTGTTTTTTTTCTTTTGGTGCAGGCACTTATTGCGTACTCAGGCTGCAGAAAAGACTTTGAAACTTGGAACTCTAGAAGATTTGGCAAAAGCAAGGCGTGGAGTTTTGGACCCCTCTGGAACTGGGTCCAATGTTATTCCTGGTGATGTATTGTGGTCAGATCCATCACTCAATAATGGACTTTCTCCAAATCAGTTGCGGGGAATTGGGCTCCTGTTTGGTCCAGACTGCACTCAAGAATTTTTGGAGAAACACAAGCTCAAGGTACAGAATCCACAAAACTGTGCACATCTTGGTCTCTGTCAGTTAGTTGGTCAGTAGCCTTTTCCCCAACTGAAAAATGTGAGAGATTACTAATCCTGCCAAGAACAACTTCTGTGATTCTTGGACAGATCATTTAGGTGTTGTGGAGATTTGTGTGGCAGTTGATAGTGAGGTCACACGAAGGACCAGATGCGAGGGATAAAAGGTCAGGAATGGAAGACATGGACAAAGGTTATACAATAGACCATGTGGTGAAAGCTGGCAAGCTTATCACCCTTTTCAGTGCGCCAGATTATCCACAGTTTCAGGTTTTCTTATTCATTTCCTCCCTCCTCGACATGCCCACACCAAACATGTGTCTATTTCATGCACTCCTTCAAACTGTGTTGGACAGTTTGAGTTTTACATCATATGGGATCCCACACAAGGGAGGAAAAGTCTTTTTCACAGTTATTGAATGTCTGAAGGGTGTTGATGAAACAGGCAACTGAAGAACGTTACAACAACAGGGGTGCGTACATTGTGCTGGAGGCTCCTGATTTCTCCAAGCCCCAGTTTTTTGAGTTTGATGCTATTAAGCCTCGACCCAAGGCAAAATTCCTAATCCTCCTGCTTCCTGTTATTCTCATACCCAAATCTTGCCTTATTCTCTGGTCACTTACTGTAACAACAGTGTGCTTCTTAATGTCTATTGTATCTACTTCAGGGGAGTCATGTTACACTCTTTGTCAGAACCTCCATCGAGGATCCTCAATGGAGGTTCTTCTTATTAGCTCTGACTTTTTAAGTGGGTATTTTGATTCTGAATGAACCCAATGGGTGCATATCTGTGCTTGCCTGCAGGTTTCTCCGTATTATGATTTTGTGAATGTAATTGACTCAGATGAAGAGCTTGAACTAGGATCAGGGTCAGATGATGCTTCTGCCTGCAGTAATAATTAATGCCCATGAGCATAACCCTCTTCTGTACGATAACAGTTGCTTTTTTGTCTTCATGATTTTAACCTCTTGAAAGAGCTCCATAAAAAATTGGTGGTTTTTTCTGTCTCAACAAATCCGGTTGACTTTTTACCGAAGTGCAATAAATAAAAATAGCAACTGTTTTGGGACCTGGTTCAAGGTGTCTCTGCCCATATGATTTTAGGCTTACTACACCAAGTCTCTAAATTTTATCCTTTCTCCCTCAGTATGCTTTCATTTTTGATTAGCTATATTTCCTTAGTGCTAGCTAACATCATGATATATGGATGCCATGGGAAATGGAAGAAACTCGTGATGCAGATTCTGTATAATGGGCTGATTATTGAAATAAACATCTATACCCACTGTCAGAAGCTGATGAAGTCAGTGGGTATATAGTCTATCACAGCAGCTTATTACTTTGTCACGCAGAAGGTGATGGTTTGAGACTTTGTGAACAACTTTCATAGGGTTATGACAACTGATTGTTGACCTACCTTCAAAATTGTTGTTGAGTTTTGTCTGCAATTGAGCATATGTGTACAAGACTCTTCACCTGTGGAAAACCACACAGGAAAATGATGTGATAACAAGGATTTGGCTTGGGTTCTTTGGGGATAGGAAAGGGAAGTATGTACTATAATTGCTACTTCAAGAGTATATTTTCCGAAACATTTTAGGGTAGACATGGAATGTATGAGGAATATACCCTGAAGTCTTATAGTCAACCTGGGTTTGTCTGATAACCGTCTGTCAGAACATATTTTGACATTTGCAAGCACTTAAGCCAAGTCAAATCCTTGTTATCCATGATGTGTTTGTGTAAATGTTTCTTGGAAGAGATTTACCATCTTTGGGGACATGCACACAATTGCAAGCTCATCTTTAACTCACAGATGCAAGCTATCCAAGCTACTGGTAAATGTTTCACACACAACACAGACCAGCACCCTAGGCATCAATAATACACCACACATAGCCAAGAGCCGGAAATTTCCCAGGTCCTTCAAACTGACATACAACTTTTGCTACATTTAGCTTGATGTCTGTCAACAAGCTTCATACCCAAGCAAAGCTTTTTACATTATACTCTCTTACAGAGTCCAAAGACCACCAAGTTTTACTCTTTTGGTTCTCCAGAGAATTGCAAATGAACACTGCATTCAAAACTCCTACAAGCCAGCACTCCTGAACATGTAAAGAAATTAACTTGAAAACTTCAACTTGAACCCTATACCTTTTACTTTCATGATGCACAAAGTCACAGGATATTTTAGGTAAGCATCCTGAATCATAATTGTACAAAGAGCCAAATCCTTGACTATGCCCAAAGACAAGCACAGGCCCAGCTTGACTGAAAAATTGGTGTGCTGTGTGCAGACATTACAAACAGGTTCCTTTGTCATACATCGGGCTTTATCAATGCCAATTAATGATGTGAAATGCAATGTAAATTGTGTAAAGAACAAAAGGGACTGTTCTTGCTATGGCTCACAAAAGCCCTTCTAGATAATATGAATTTTAAAACTATGAATTAGACACAGAGCTAGGCAAAATAAGCACCTTTTATATGTAACTTCAATTACTTAATCAAAAGACCAACTAAGAGACCAAAGAAAAGGGTTAATAAAAGAGAGCAAGAGCTGCCTATGCCATTCTGTTTTGAATTTGGCGATGAACATGGACCAGAAACTCCACATATGAATACCCCAACGCTGACTTGTCTTCCACCAAATACGAGAAAAACAGAAGCTCTACACATACGTAAGCAAAGAACAAAGCATTTAGCCACATATAGGAATGAGAATGTATTGTGAAGGTACCCAACAAATGCCAGGAAATAAAAGGATGTTTTACCTGAAGGATCTCCTCTCTTCAACAATCGCAACCTGTATTCACAAACCCATTCCACAAATGTTTTGTCACCAAAAGGTAAAACATGAAGGCAGAGTGCACTGCAACCTCAACTGGGCTTACTACCCCAAACAATTTTCAGTTGCATTGACTTACAAGAAGATGACAAATTGCAGAGAATCATCACATGAGTGTGAAGACAGGACAGACTACATTGTCCTATGCCAAATGATCCCATGAATATCTCAGCAGTTCACAGTAGCCTCAATATGTTATACACAGGGTTAGTACATCCTCAGATCTGTGTGAGACAGTTGAGGTGATAGACAATTCAGTATCCCTGCAACTGATCCTACCCTATACAAACTTTTGGTAAGGGAACTGTTATCAGTCTTCAGCCCTGAATCAGCTCCAATAGGACTAGACCTGTATAAGGATGCTGTGGTAGCTTGTGTATCTGTCACACCATGTAGAATATATCCTAGTGCTGCAAATGAGATGAAATCAAGCTCCAGAAAACAAAAGTCATCCCCCTACTCACAAATGTCCATTGAAATCACTACATGTTGACAAAGAAGAAGTTACCGTAGGTAGGAACACCGTTGACGCCGAATTTCATTGACTACTTCATTCAGCCTCCTTGACAAGTCATTGTTGTTCTCTCGCAGAGAAAACTGTATCCATACCATGAGGTAACAAAAAATCCCACTGAAAAGTAAGAACCTCTGTACAACTTCTGTTTGCTGACCTCTAGCAGAGGTTGATGGAATATTTTGCAGTTCTAAAATTTCAAAATTTCACAGGGAACAAAGGACAACTAGGGAGAAATTTTCACCTGTCCAGAAACCATCTCTTCAGCAGATCGAACTCCAAATAGTTGGTGGACAATGTCTGGAGAGGCTTGTGTGCCCACATACAAGAAGCCATCCTCTCCATTCTCCAACAAGAAAATGCCATCCTGGTCCAAATTTTCACTAGACAATGGCACAACTTTTGGCAGTATTGCTCCCCCCAATTCCTCCTGGGAACACCATACATGTCAAAGCCTTGTTAGAGGGTACACAAGACAAGCTCTGGCTTGTCTTTCTCACAGAAAGGCCATTCACCCAGGGATGAAACAGATTATAACAAAAAGAATCTTGTGATAGAGCAATAACCGACATCAATCGGCATGCATATACAAGAAAGTTTGGCGGCTATGTCAAGACAACATAATGAAGGTTACTTTAGTGATGTTGAGAAATGTTTGACTGAATCTTCTAAGGAATCTAATGGAGGAGAGTACTACCTTGGTTGGAAGGTTATGAAGAGCAAACATCCGGGGGTAGACAAGTGGAATTGCAAGAGAAGCTGAAAGTGATGCAACTCGGTTGAGCCAGTAAGACCGTTCATCAACACGGACTTCTGATCGCAATCCTACACTTTTTACCAGAGCTGCAATATCACAAATCAAAACAGTTAAAAAAGAAGAACTTGCTCCACAGATATGTCAGTCTCAAAGAAACACAAATTGGACAGCAGAATGTCCAAGCACTTTCTGGTTCTTATCAAATTCAGACCAGAAGATTCTGTGTTGAACCTGTAGAAACTTAGTGAGTAGCAGCTCAAAAACCCATTGTCAAGGATCATGATGACTATCAAAGAAGCTAAAAAGCAGTGTGGGAGCATAGTATGTATACCCATAGTGTAGAGAGGCAGTAGCTTCAGCGCTTCAGGTAGGATGAGCTGGCCAGAGGATGATGCCGTAGCACAAAATTTACGATATGTGTACAGTATTGTCACACACTGGCCTACTATACGATCCCTGACTTGGACCACTGGTGTTGCCAGCACATCTTGGGCAGCTATGTATCCACAAAATTCATCCCATTAAGATGGCACACAAGATTCAGATCACAAGAACAATTGAAGCAATGACATATGGACCCCAACATGGTTGCATGCACATGTGGATGTTGTCCCAACAGGTGACAACCAGGAAACAATTAAAACTAGAGATGATAAAAAGCATGGAGTACATGTCCATACCATTCTTTAACAGGTAGGTGAACTGAGTGTCCAGGTCTGCCCCTCGGAAAAGATTGCTGAGTGCAGTTGTGCAAGAAAGAGAAAGGGTGTTTATACGAATTCGTCTTTGTCCATTCATGGTTGTATACAAGAGTGCACTCTGTGCAAAGGAAAAAGCAACAAATGCAATGATTTCAGTCTAGAAACTATCATTTTGAAACAAATAGGTTGACAACCATGAGGCTGATACAACAGGTAAAAAGAAAGCTGTTGCATATTCCTAGGCGTTCTAGACTGATTGGAGTTTCCTCTGTGTCATCATCAAGCTGATCAGTGTAGTAAAATATGTCATCAAAAGAAACAATACCATAGACTGCAGACCTATCCAATCTGATGACCTTCACAGGAATAGATTAAAATTGAGTCTAACCTGGAAACTGCATTCTGACCCATCCTGGAACTTATCATCATGCTTGAATGTCACCATGATTGTCTTGTCACAGTCAATCTGCAAATCATCAATTAGGATCAGGAACCCCCTTTACTCATATCCTGATCTATCAAGAAATCTGACACCAGGTCAGCTACATCAATGATAGACAACAGCCAAACCCACCGCGGGTAGCTCAACTTCAGTAGGATTACGTTTCCAGAAGTTGCCATAATACTCCTGCAGTTGCAAGCCCTGCTTGCATCACAGAACAGTGAAAATTCTGTATTAAGATCAATGACAGTTACAAAGTGAACCCAGCAGCCTAGAGACTGTTTCTATCTCCTGGAGTTGCATGGAATTATGTCACAGGATAAGAAAACAAGGCAGAAGGAAAAATTGAGGAAATGACAATGCAAATCATTCACAGAATGAGAACAAACAACTTCTGACTACACTAGAAAACAGCAGGAGTAAACAAAAGAAGCAGAAAGGGGCTTGCCTTACTGCAACGCACACGCATAATAGCTTCTAACCCCTGTGGTCGAGTCAAATTCCATCGCAAATCGTTGTACAGCTTTGCAGAATCCACACTTGATTGGAAACCATGGTAAAAGTATATCTGATTGCAAAATCCATGAGCTGTAAGTGGGACACTCTGCTTTAGCATTTGGGTACCAGCAAAAAAAGAATAGAATCATTTGAAAAACTAGAGCAAAAGATACCAGCACCCAATTTCGATTCCAATACCAATTGTCAACGGTCCACAAGACTCATAAAATGACAGAAATGATCACAACATGGTCAGACTCAAATCAAGGTCATATACCAGAGCAGAAAATGAAGATGCAAAGTGGAAAGATAGTATGGCATACAAACCTGGCCTCCAGTTGTCCTTGGCACAACTGACAACGATGCAATGTCCAAATAGTTTTGGGATGTCAAAAACAAGTCTGCACAAACCTGCACTTGCATAGACAATATACCCATTATATAAAAAAGACAAAAGATAACATCTCCCTACTGACTGCATGGCTTCACAACACTATCATCAACTTGTGTAAGCTGAACTGGAACTCACTAACTAAAGAACTCTTTGCTGTTGAAAGCTCATTTAGCTGACTTGCTTGACCTGAACACCCTACAGTTTGCATGAAACATGTGAAGATAAAGAGAATAAGCTACCTGAGACTCTGAAAACTCAATTGCCATTGTCTTCAATGTCTTATCTGCAGGCTGGATCAGCTTTTGTGCCTCCTGTGTCAGGCAACCCATAGAAGAAGCTGTATCAGTCAACACTGTGTTTATTTTCTAATTTGTCAGTCCTAGGCAAGCCAAACTGGAAAGGACAAGAATGGATGGGGTCATAACCTCGTGAGTGTCACTCACAAAGTATCAGAGCATCACTTCATTGTGAATGACTGACTCCATTACTGAATCATCACTGCATTCCAAGACCATGACCTTTTTTTTGGCACTAGATGATGTAGGGATGTTGAATACTCTCACCTTATCTCCAGTCTTGCCTTCTGCTTCCCTTGCTGTCAGTGCACCAAGTCCCACTGATGGTAAAACTGCAAGGGCCCAAGCAATGCAAATAAATTATCACATTGTTTTTGCAAGAAGTTACAATACCCACAAGGTCTAAAATTGTTAGCCAGCAGGAACATGACTTTGACACAGTCTAATGAAAGCAAACTGGCATGAAAACAATTTGGACATTGGTTTATGCAGTAACAAATGCATAAGATGAGATTGCTGAACCTGTTTGAAAAACCAAGAGCTTCCCTCCAGTTGACTTCATAGCTAAATGTGCTCCCTGCAAGGAAGGGCACATGCACACCCAAGAGGTCACCACTCAGAGAATCATTGCAATTGACAAACAATCCTCACAATATGTTTGCATGATGGATCTATCAGATGGATGACCTTGATTGTGATTTACCTTGACAGCAGCACCAAATGCAGATTCTTGAATCCTATTGTTCTGAAACATGCTGGGAATGGTTTCCAGTAATTGCTCAAGATGCTCACGGCCCTGAACAGCACAAAATTTTCAAAATCCATCAGTTGACCCATATATATCTTCATTTAGTGCACTGCTCAGTAAGGCTCAATCTAAAATAAGAAGGCAATTGTCCTGTGGCACATCTGCATAGGTTGATCTAGCAGCACTGTTCCCCACTGTGTTTGTGGCCTCTCTGATGCATACAAGAAAATAGAAAATACGCACCTCAGAGAGTGGAACAATCAGATTATTTTGAAGGGGAGTGTACACATCTTGTATATCTGGAACCACTAGCATGGATGGCTGCAGATTGGGGAACACAGATAGAGATTATTGTCAGAGAAATGAGACATAAAAGAGCTCCACAAGAACGACTGGAGATAGATCCTTGAGGCTGATTTGAGTATCCATTCAAAAGCGTAAAGAACAGCAGGAAAGACAGAAAAGATTCCAAGATGGGTGCCCACAGGTAAAATTCACAGCCTGACTACAAAAGCCTATATATATGCAGATCTATTCAAGAGGGACCCGAGTTAGAAGACCAAAAGGTAATCAGTACATCTACAAGTATGCTTGGTGCACACATTCACATCATGTGAATTTACATCACAGGAGGTGAAGGAGCAAAACATCATGAGTCATAACCAGCATGCAGCTGAGAGCAACTTGACAGAAAGAGTAAGCAAAGACCAATAGAAAAAAAGGGTGTGAGAGGTGCATTGGGTGCTAGAGAACAAACTGTCTGCAAATGCTTGTTGAGGTTGTAGAAGTGAATAGTGGAGTCAAATGTTGCGATGCCAACCCGTGTCAGAGGATTCTCCTGTCCAACAAAAAGAAAAGCAAAAAATAGTTTCAGGGGCAGCTGTCAGCAACATGGCAAGCTACAGCTAAAGAAATAACTGTTGTCACAGTATAACAGACAAAGGGAGAAGATGAATGAAGCTCAAGTGAAATTCAGAAAAGCTATGCACTTACAAGACTACATATAAAATTATTGAGAAAACTTCAAATGCTGAAAATCCAAAGCAAAATTCTGTTTAGCACTAAACCAAAATTTGGAATGGAATAAAATTGGGAAAATCCATGAGAAAACTAGCAACACTAGTGAGAGGCCGCACTGTGAGGTCTGCCAGTGCACGATTGACAGCACTGCAAGCTGCAGCAACAGCCCCGGTTGAAACAGCTGCCATTGATACATCAATTAAGAAGAAAAACACTGGTGGCATTGGAGGACGGACCTGCATTTTTTGCCACACAAACAAAAAAAATCAGTGCATGCATATGAGGTGAATACAAGACCCTGAGATTTGGAAATCCTCAACAAACATACCAGGACATTGAAAATGATTTATGCACCCACTTGATATTCCTTTGGGGCCACAAACTCAACAGTGCCTCTTGACAGCTCTGGTCTTGAGTCCGCATCACGTCTTCTCCCATCAGGTCCTAAGTTGCACTGATAAGCTGGTGGTGTTTCACTAGTGTGGCCTGGTTGAGAATCAAGGGTAGGAAAGAATACATAAGACATCCATCAGCAAAACATCAATCACAAGGAACAACTGAACAACTCAAGCAACATTTGCAGCACTATAAAAGTCAAGCATCTAAGCCTAATGCATAGAGAGATGTCTGCATAGAGGGTAATGGTTGGCATCTCCTGAGCATATATCCTTTAAGCAAACCATGCCTTTCAAGCCAGTGAAAGAGAAAAGGTTAAATTGTTAAGTGTTAAATGTCTCCTCCTGCTCAACAATCCCAAGGAAAATTCCATAGAAGAGACCTCTTACCACACAAGTTGCAAATGAAGCGATGACCCTGGTCAATGAATTTCATGAATGGGTTGATATAGCCTCTGCATTGAGGTGCTGCACAACGAACAGGACCACTGTCGCCGAAATCTACTACCTGCCAGCACCCATTCCATCACCACATCTAAATGCCAGAATTGCACAGAATTTGACCAATGTGCCCACTGCTTCATAACTGTGATCAATTGGCACTCCAAGCCGTGGATGCCCCCAACAATCAACACCCTTTCATCATTTGATTGAATTCCTTACTTTGCATCCTCATCCTCCAAGCAAAAACAACTAACAAGGTACTACACCATTATGATCCTTTGGTACTGTCTATGATATAAGTGAAACTAAACTGTTACATTGGCTCCTTTTGCTGCACTTTAGACACACATTCTTTCTATTCTTTTGGAGTGGTTTATATGTCCATTCCAGTGCAACACCCACAAGGTATTATAAACAGATGTGTAAGAAGTAATAATAAAAGGTAGTAAAAAAATGCAGAAATACTTTTACCTGTATTAGCTCCTCAGCAGGATCTAGAGCCAGGGGTTGAACCATGAGTGCCAAAGGCATTCCTGATGTGCTCAGTAAATCACCTGAGCAGGGGATCTGTACAAAAAATTCTCAGTCAAAATACTGAAGTTTGAAACCAAAAATCTCATGACCAAAACAGTCATCAACCTCACACAATCACCACAAAGACTAGATGGGACAGGCCTGTCACACGTACCATGTTCAACGTGCATCGCATCATCCTCGGGCTGCAGTTCCCTGTATCTCTAACAATGAAGCTACTGGTAGCAGACTGCAAAACCAACATACCGAGCATTTGAGGAACATGGTTCAATGCTAGAAACATCTTTCTCTCAATAAAAAACTTCCCAGAGATCTGTGTAGAAGAAAAAAATTGAATGACTAATGTACCGGAGGCACATTGCTTTGGTTCTCAACACGAGTCACATAAGTGACAGGTGTCACTGTTGGCTGAGGCCGAGGAATCTGATTTGGGTCAATGCGTGAATTTGCAGATCCTGGTTGATTCCCTGCTGGGGAGCCTGGCTGTGACATTCCTTGGATCCCAGGAGCTGCATTTCCTGGCACATGAGGCTGGCCACTGGGATGCATTTGCTGAGGAGGATCTCCTGGAATAGGTGGCATAGATGCCTGGTAAAAAACAGGGATTAACTCACATTCAGCTGAGAACAACCTAACAATGACACCATCACTTTCTTACTTGATATTCTACCAGATGACACTATAGAATAATACGTTAAGCGAAAAAAGAAACTATTAAGCAAAGACTTTGCTGGCCATGGACAACACCATGCAACAGAAAAAGAGGAGGCTGAGGAATAGAAATATGGTAGGGAAAACTGATAAATGCTGATACCCCTTACTGCCCCTGAAACCAGTGAGGCATTCATGTCTCCAGAGACAGAAATCGAAAGAGAGAGAGAGAGAGAGAGAGAGAGAGAGCTATTCAGAGTATTTTCAAAGAGAAAGAGAGTTGGATACCAAAAGCTGAGAGATGGATATCAAGAGTTCCACAACAAAGAGCATAGTAGAAAAGAACTCACAGTAGGAGGTGGCCCATTGTAGGCATCTGGATACACACGCCTCTGTGCAGGCTGCCACGTGGGTGGAGCTGGGTAATTAGGGGTACTGGAAGGCTGACTTGGTGCTGAGAAGCTTGGAGGAGGAAGGGGGTCACTTAAGGATCCTGAACTTTTCTGTTCTCCAACTGACATACCTCCCAAGTGTTGGGCTAGTGAAGACACTTGTGAATGTGGTTGTTGCATATAAGGAGATGATCCCTGGTTTGCAATTTGGTTAGGGACCTGGGAGTGTGGGGGACCAGTTACTGGTCTAAATGGTTGGGAGAATGGGCTTGAGAATGACCCTGAGCTAGGTCCTTGGATGCGTGGTCCTTGAGGAGGAGCGCCATGTGGTGGAGGAGGGCCTTGTGAATAAGGACTGCTTGCTGTGGGGGGACTTGGTGCTGGCCTTGATGGATGAAACATTGGTGATGAGAATTGAGGCTGAGAGAACGCTGGTGCACCAGCTGGATCACTGGCAGGGGGGGCATATAAACCAGGGCCTGCACTAGGCGGTGCTCCATGAGAACCTGCATAAGACAAGTACTGGTCAACCTGGGAAGAATTGAGAGACAACTGAATAACAACAGTAGGGATATTTCAGATCTGAGAACATAACAGCAAGCATGGACAAGACAAAACCCAACCCTACAGAAAAGAGAAAACAAGACCAAAATCAAAACTGAGGAGGAGCAGTGTGGATGACAGCAGCAACAGACATGCATGTTCAGGGAACTTCAATGCTCCTGAGGTTATAAACAACAAAGAACAACAATGTAGCCATGAAGTTCCAAAACCAAATTCCTAGATTAATGGAACTGAGGATGGCTTTTTGTCTTCATATTTCTGTGTTTACCCATAGAACACTGGATCTTTGAACTCTTGTAGTAGCAAGAACATCTTAATTAATCACCAAAATTTCACCTTAGGGTTTCAGGTTCTTGCATTTGAATTCTTCAAACTCATAACTTGCAAAGAACAATGCCACTCCACAGAACCCCAGAAAGGAAAAGAAAGAGCTATATGAACCCAAGTTGGAAATTAATCCAAAATTGGTGAGACAATTAAAACTCCTTGAGCCAAAACTGGCAATTTTCATCCATCAGAACTACTTGAGTAGGCTAAAAATTGTCTGATAGCCAAGTTTCTCACATTAGATATCTCAAGAACTTCTTCATTGTCAGATAAAAAGAGAATGAATGAACATCTGAAGAAAGGACCATTGCAGAAGAAAGGAAATTCAATGCAGGAAAGGACACTATCATCACAAGCAGATTTGTTCCATCACTCTATCATTCTGATTTGTGAGCTTGCATCTCTCAGCAGGAGCAATGCAAAATGCCATCCCAAAATGGTCATTGCTGGAGTGATGATAGGCAGGGTCTGATCCCTGGGGTCTCAAGCAACAGTAGTACAGAGCCACAAAAGTACACACATCATGAAAGAGAGAGAGAGTCTATTCCGCAGCAGATTACTAACCTGGAGGAGGGCCTGATGGTCCTCGTACCATGTTTGATGTGGGTGGAGGTCTGAATGCTGTGCCAGCAGATGGGCCATAGTTTCGTCCTGAACTTGGAGGAACTGCATTAGAAGAAGTAGGAGGAAGAGGAGGAGGTCCAGAAGGAGGAGGTCCAGTAGGAGGAGGTCCATGTGGTCTGAAGTTTGCATTCCCTGTTGCTGCTCCACTTGAAGGCTGGACCCCAGATCCAGAAAATTGAGAAGCAGCTCCAGAGAACCGAGGAGGAGGAGGAGCTGCTACAGGGCCTTGAAAAGGTGGTCCTCCTCTTGCACTACTTCCTGGTGGATATTGCATTCCCTGTTGATAGGGTTGCTGTTGCGTAGGAGGAGGGGGAGGGGCATAATAAGAAGTTTGAGATCCAGCAGGAGATGATGACCACTCCCCCTCTCTCCCCATGCCTGTGACAAGTGAAGGGAAAGTGTCTCCAAGGCTGGCTACTCAACCCCAATGTGCTTTCTAGCTAAAATGTGCTACTTCTCCAGCTGCTGCTGCTGCTGCAGATGATGATCATGACACACAGGGGTATGAAAAAAATCACCCATTAGAGATCTGAAGCTCTGTTTTGCCAGATCCGAAATCCGTTTCACCGCTGGGTACTTGATGCCACTGGAAGAGAAAAACACCCACCCGGGATCTGGATCCTCGTTAAGAAAAAAACGAGCGAAAGAAAAACAGGAATACAGACTGAGAAGACCCACAAAAAACGGATACAACGACGAAGACGACGACGACGACGACGACCCGAAGAAGAAGAAGACACGAAGAGAAAAGCTCAGCGATAGACGAAGAAGAAGAAGAAGAAGCAACAGGAGAGAACAAAGGCGAAAAGAAACCAGAAAAAAAAGACGAGCACAGATCCTGGGAAAATACCCGATCTGTTTTGAATCAAGGCGCAGCAAGACGATCCACGAACTGCAACATTCCGCGACCCGGTTGAAGATCTCGAGTCGAGATGGAACACGATCGAAATTGGTGCCGGAAGAAATGAAAGGAAAAAAGCAAGATCGGGGAGTCGTTGCGCGACGACGCTCTGCGCACGGGGAGACGACAAAACCAAACCGAACCAAAAGCGAGGACGGCGGTTTAGGGTTTTGCTTCCGGGTACCCGGGTGGTGGTTCTGGTACCCGCACGTCCAGTTAGAGAACCTCCGGTTCCATTTCCCAAGAACCGGTACCCGGGGGCCAGAGTGAATTAACAGCCACCAATGCACCAGTTGGCCGTTCTGTCCACTGGATGGGTTGCGTTTTTTCATTCGGCGCCGGATGGGGCTCATCACAGTCGATTTCTTTTTGCTGCTGAC
>Ga0116228_10002350_pt1 | contig 16359 bp, 14 predicted proteins | sample S1TSphfallax_2_FD_89694 | JGI IMG/M metagenome (GOLD analysis project Ga0116228, IMG submission 89694) | Host-associated microbial communities from peat moss isolated from Minnesota, USA - S1T2_Fc - Sphagnum fallax MG | ecosystem: Host-associated > Plants > Peat moss > Unclassified | place...
ATCTCTTGTGGTGTGTGCATTTATTGACAATGTAACAACAAGAACTATTTCTTCTTCAATTGATATGTTAGCCTTATTTCCTTCATTTGGACATTATTTTGCTTTATGTCCTTGAAAATTATAACATTTTCCTTTCTTCTTAGTTTCTTTGGCTTTTGGTTTTTTAATTGTTTAAATTTTCTTTTTTCTTTTGAATTCATTCATGTTTTATTTTGAGTCGTTGATTTCTTACTAGCATAAAATGAGGCTATAAAAGATTGTCCTTTGTTGGAAGTGACATCTCTTTTCCTCCTCATTCCCCTTACATTAATCAAACAATTGCATCTTGCATGATCATTCATATAAAGATATTCAATACCATGGTTATAACATGATATGAATCATGCAAACCAACAAAACGATTTCAAATTGATCATCCACAAGAATTATCACCCTAACTACATTAAGTTCATTTAAAATTGCTTTAAATGCATGAATATGTTCATTCATATTCACATAGACACATATATGTCTATAATTTAGATAAGGATATTTCAACTATTGCTTACGACAATAACTACTAAATGTTCATCCAAACCTAACTTACATCAAACATATATACTAAAGAGTTTATAATCAAACACATGCACCCTCTAGATGGTATGAAACATATTAGTCTTCCATGTGGTAATTAGAAATGCACATACTTTGTTTCATATGTAAATAAGCAAGCTAGGCCTTGTAGAATCAACCATCATGGGATGAATGGCCCAAACCATCAACAATTCTCCCCTACATTATTAAGAAAAGACATTACTAAACATAAGATGAAACATAGGTCCTTGGCAATTCTCAAACCATCATTTTCATATCATTTCAAAATGTTTGTAACGTATGTAATTTCAAACTTGTTGTGTCAAGGTCCTCATCACTTAATGTACCATTTCCTATGCTTAATGTGTTGATAAAAGCACAAATTCAATATATTTTGGCATTTGTGCATTTGCTTATATTATTATATCTTAACTTGGACCATCAACACAACATGCACTCCAAAATATATTAGACAATCCAAATTAGATCTTTCAAGTCTAGCATGGATTTACTTTCTAATTACTACAATTAAATTTGAACATTTACTAATATATACAAGGAATATACATGTGCATAACAATTGCATGAATTTGTGCAAGGATATCTATTGTTTCTTGTGTATGACAATATAATCCATAATTGTACATACATTTGTTGATTTGTAGAGCCCAATTCTTGAAAATGAATCTAATTTAATTATTTTCAACAAAAGCATTTTGGCCATTCAACCTTTTCTCAACAAGCTTTGTTGCATACAATGATACCAAATCTACATGTGCACTTTCCTAGAGTGCATGAATGAGTTCATTTGTAAATGTGATGATAATGTTATTAGCATGGTTGTGTGGGTGCTTGATTTTCTTAGGTTTTGTTTCTTAAGATATAGCGTGTGGAATTTTGGCCACTCTTGGTTTATAGGAAGGAATGATATTAGAAGCCAAATTTTGCTATTTGGACTAGTTTTTCCTGTAGGTCAACATGTGAGAGGATAGAGACATTTTGAAATATTTTGTGTACATCTTCTCATAGAAGGGTCTTCATTGCCATCATGTTTGCTCTTTCAAGGAGATTTTCAAATTTCTCCTCACTCTCTACAAAATATCTAGATAGATATTATCTTCAACTCCTCAAAGTGTCCCTTTGTAAGTTGTAAATCTAGCTTCGTTGTTTACCCTTTTATGTCCATATACTTCTCTAGATCCCCTCATTTATGTGACATTCAATATTGCATATAAGGAGAATGTGTACCACATGAATATTTGGGTAGCAGGCTACATATAAAATAGATCTGAAGTCTTTGAGTCATGTTTCAACCTTGGTTTGGTTGAGGATCTCTTTCTGACATAATAAACAAAATTAAATGTAAAAACAAATGTTGCTTATAAGTCTTTACATCAGTGCTCATATTAGGCCCCCTTTACACTAGGAGTCAGGGCCAAAAATCTTGGGGTCAACTTTAAGCATTTCTGGGTTGCAAATTGACCTCCCAATTTTGATGGTATCCTTTTTTGAGCCTTGGGGCGAATACAAGGCCATCATAAAGTGCAGCATTTATTTGTAACTTGGGGCAGATTGAAAAGTTTTTTTTTCTCTTTCAGCCTTGACTCCTAGTGTAAAGCCCGTGGGGCTGATTTCAACTTTTGCACCAATAGGAATGTTGGATTTGGGTTGAACATTGGCCCTGACTCCTAGTGTAAAGCGGGCCTTATTGAACTATCCAGATGCCTTCATTGTTGGCCTGGATTCTAGAACTGCCGTTCTAATTTGATGCACAACAGTTGACACTTGAGACTTGTGTCGTGTTGTGTGGATATCCCATTTTGTAAATAACTGCCAGTTCCAGTTTTTTAATATATCAGAATTAGATGATTGTTGATTCTAGTTATTTCAAAAACCTCAAACAACCACCCATTTTATAAATGGTTATTTCTCAACATTTTTGAGAACCATGGTTATGTAATAAAATCATTTCCTTGCTTGTTTTAGAATCACAATTATGAACCTTAAGAACCATCCTGATAACCGTCAGGCATCTGTCCATGTTTTTGATAACCACCCAACATTGGTTGAGACTGACTATGAGAGTGTGAGAGAAACAAGTGAACAAAGTGGATCCTTGAGACCACATCCAAACCCAGAGCTTGGAGCCTGTACATTATCTTCCCAAGTGTTGTAGGTAGCAAAGTTTTCAATACAAAACAACCTCAAGATTGGCAAAAAATTACTAAAAATAAGTTTTACTAGAGTTGTGAATTTCATGTTAGCTGATGATTGCCTAGAAGCAAAGTCCAAAGAGATAATCATTGTCAGGTTTGCATCTCCCAAGCAGCCATGATAGTTGCAGCTACCAAAGTGATCACAGCACATTCACTGACTTCAATGGCTAGAGTGAACCAGCACCCACCAGCTCACTATTTCACTGTTTTCCGGTCCCATAGCGTTTAACTACATACTATCTACCAATCATGGACATTTACCAACTTACATGATAGCCGCACCAAGTGCTTAACATCCACTCCCACCTACATTACCTATCCATTTACCGATGATACTTCCCTCTTACGTTGGTTACCTAGGTTGTGTTGGGTGGAAGTAGGAGGGTTTACAAGCTAGGACCACAACTGAGTCATGAAGGCTAGGGGTTTCCAGTCAGTGGGCACTTGGGTCAAGTTGGGTAGAATTCAATGGTAATTCCATCAACAACTTGTTGACAATGAAGCCGTATGATTCTCGGCTATGAAAAAACATTGAAGTCCAGGGGTAGTTGGTTTTCTCCTTTGCTTTGATTCAGGACCACTAGAAGACCAAAAGAACCATTCCTGCTGAGGAATATTTGCAACCTTTTGAAAGCAGGAAAAAGGAACAGGAACGAGAAAACACAGATATCTCTACAAGCCATTATATAGGTGTGGATAATGTGAAAAGGATTTGTGGTTAAGAGTGGGGACCATAATACACCCCCTTACAAACTTTGGGGGTGTCGAGGCGACGCCCTGCACAATTGAACTGCATGTTCTGCATGAAACATGCTCCGTGAACAAATGTACTGCTTTGTAGAACACAACATATTTCACTTCTTATGTTTGCAGAACATGAAATTGTTGGTGTGTATGTTCTGCTGCAAGTCATAAGGTTTAAGCCTAGGTGGATGCAACAATAGGACCAACTCATTACAGTGATTGTTCGCATTGTTGTCTGCAATTTACCTCCCAAATTTACCCAGTGGCAAGCTCAAATTTGAACCAGTGTTGTGAGGTTCCTAGTGTTGTGAGGTTTTCTGGTTTTAAAGACAACCTTTGGTATGATGCTGCAACCTCTGGTTCTAGTTCAAAGTAATTATTTTAATGGAACCTCTAGTGCAGTTCTGAGCAGGGGTTCTTTCAATCCTAAACCCAATCTGGTTCAGAAACCTAGTCTAGTTCCAATCACACAACAAATTTTGGAACTTGGAAATTGTGTAGTACATTTGACCAATACCAATAAAAAAATGCCCACTTCATTGAAAAGTATAACCTGTCACAGTACTTTCTTCCCTAGGGGTACTACTAACATGCCTAGAAAACCAAAATCTCTTTGTAAAAAAGGACTATAACAATGTTCTGACTACAAGAGGAAGCAGACTGCATGTTCTAGTTCTGAGTCAGATTCTAGTACATAGTAGGTTTGTAAGATGAGTCTGGTTGCAAAACACCCAAAGGGTGAGATTGGAATCCCAAGTAAAATCATAGGCCTAGGTTTTTAGGGTTCCTATGGAAAGGAGTCAAGTGCAGCTCAAAATGCTCATACCACAAGCCAAAATGCTTGGACCACAAGCTAAGAATTCCCATACCATCTGCCAAACTATTTTAGAATATTATAACCTTAGGCCAAAATGCTTGAATTTTGATATTGTCTTGAGATGGAATTTTTTGGCCTAGGTCTGAACATTGAACCAAAAGAAGTATTTTTCACAATCATAAAATTATATTTATATTCTAAATATTTATGTGTTTGGTTAATGCTTATCCTGTACTGAAACAAGAGGACATTTTGTTTCTAGATCAAAACATTTGTCTTGTTATGTAAGTTATGTATGGTGCAATTGTTTTATGAACTATGGAATATTCATTTCCAACTCTTAAGACTAAATGCTTGGACCATACCATAAAGCATAAGGCTTGAGCATTTTGCTCTAAGGTTATAAGATTCTTAAGCACTTTGGCTTTGATATGAGGATTTTGGCTTGTGGTTTGAACATTTTGGCCTGCACTTGACATCTTTGATGGGATATATGGCCTATGATTTTGCTTGGATTTTAGTCTAATCCTTTTTGTATTCAGACCACAAGCCAAAATACGTAGACCATAAGCCACTAGCCCAAGCCCATTAGCCCAAATTGTTTTAGGATCACAATGTGATGTCCTCATATTTTTTCACTAATATATGTTTGACATTATCACAAATTATATATTTGTAATTCATGCCATTCTACGGTAAGCCAAAATGAAGATCCCAAGCTCACGTTCCAATTTCAAGATGAGATTGAACTTGTGATCATATATATTACTTACACCCACTCAAATCTCCAACCATCTAGCACATGTTTGGATTTAAACCATGTTTTACCATAGTCCATTTTTATCACCAATGTAGTCATTGGTATTCATCTCATTTTGAACTTGACCTAAGCATTGAATGAAGTTCATGGGACAAGCTTTCAACAAAAGAACATGAAATGTTTTCTTACCAAAGACCTTCAATCTTATGCAAAGCCTTGATTTTCATCCATTTTATTTTTCATTTTTCATTCATTTTATTTTATTTCAATTGTAGGCATCTGCACAAGGACACACTCACATGTGACACTTTGCATTGTGATGGGTTGAACAAAAAAATTAATGTTGTGCCAATGTTGTGCATGTATATGATTTTTTATACATTAATCAAGTAAATGTAAGTGGAAACCATGTATTTCATCCTATGTAAAATAAGTTAAATATAATTGTAAAATATAAAAGCATTGTGACCTAACCCCTTTCCCTTGTGTGTTGTTTTCTCATTTCTTTTTGTTGATATGTCTTTCCTTTTTTTGTCGTTTTACAACTTCAATAGAGGTATTCCATCACCTTTTAATTAGGAGGGACAACTAAAAGAAAACAAATAAAACAACACATTTGTTGCACATTGTTAGTGCTAAAGGCTTCACCATCATTCACAACAAAAAAAAATCCCAAGGTGAAGACTTACAATTATAAGTTAACTAAAACTTGGCTTGTTTATACAAAGTCAATAAAACTTCTATCAATCAAGAGTCTTGAATGGAAAAGTTTGTGATGTTTATACTAACACTTGTGGATGAAAAGGTTTAAGTGTCATTCCATGCTAGATCATTTGGAAACAAGGAGACATGAAAAAGTTCTTCATTTGGGAAATTGAAATTTGTTATCTTCATTTAGCAATGGGCCTACATCCTTCAAGTTCAAATACCTTTGCCCACTTGGGTGATTGCAAGTTTGAAATACATGTTACAATAAGAAAAAAATCAATCCAACAAAGAATGATTGAAATAATGTTTTTTGAAAATAAAGTTCAAATCCAATCATTAAAAAATATATAATTATTTGTTGGTTAAGATTCTTGTTGTAATTTTTTTGAACACATGTTTATTCTTTTAATCATGTATCATATATTGAATACCTATAATATATCTTGAATTGAAACATGATAATAAAAAATGCATTTATATAGAAATGTATACACGAGCCAGAATCCATAAATTCAATTTAATTGTTATGAATATCTTTTTATTCAAGTTGACAATCTTAATCCAATCAAAAATGAACTTTTGAAATGGTTGATGTAACCTCATTCAACATTTGAATAGATTACACTATCAAAAAAATCCATTACAACACAAAAATTGATCCACTATGACTTATAACTACCCATTTGCCAAAATCTTACACATAAAACCAAAACATGAATCACAAAATTTTCCTTTCACATCCATTGTTGTAAAAAACCCATTTATAAACCAAAATAAAAAAAAATTACATTTTATAGAAAGATAACACAAAAAGTAGAAATGGAATAAGCATTTAAAAAAGGTATTATTGGATTGTGATCATACTCCCACAAAAAAAAAAGTTTATATCCAAATGGGGGTATTGCATTTCTTGTTGCCATGGAAGATTATGGTTTGTAAAAAAAATGAATATTGAACTTTTATTGTCCTTGGAAATTATAGTTTTTTTGAAATGAAGGTATTATACACCTCCCACTTATTATTAACAACCATGGTTTTTTAAACAACAATGCAAGACCACAGTGAATGTGTCCATAAGATGACAAGGGGCGGAACTCACTTTGAAAAGGTGGTTGATAAAGTTTGATATAATGTTCTAGGAATTACAACATGACCATGACACCATCACCTACACCTAGAAAAAATGTAAATGAAAAGCAACAATGGGTACCTAGCTTACCAAAAAACCTAAATGTTGTTATGCAAGACCAAAATGAATGTTAGGTATCTAGGTGTGTTCCTGGCACAATTCCTTCACTTCATTTTACTTGTGCAAATTAAAAAGATTTGCAAAACACAAAGTACTTTTGGGAAGCATTTCACAAAACTTGCCCTAGTTTCATTCTAATTTCAATATTTGTGCATGAAAGGAGTGTTGAAAATTCCATTCTATAAATGTACAAAAAGAACATGAACAAAAAATTATGTTAATGTCAAATGGGCAATTGAATAATGTCAATTTCATTTTCAAATGCACAATTCATGTGAACATAAATGTGTATTCATTATGGATTTTGTTTATAATAGTTGCTACATTTTACATTGATGGGTAGAATGAATAAGAATTATTGTCATAAATAAAAGGAGGGTTTCAAAAGATATTGAAATTTGGAAAACTTGTGATAAAGGCCCAAGATCTAAGGTTGCAAAGAAATCCAACAAACAATGTCTTTTCCAAACTACCTATGCATAGTAGCTTAAGGTTTTTCAAGGAAGGGTATTCCACATCAATGGAATATGGGGGGTGGGATGGATTTGCAATTGATTTACTTTAGTTCTGAACCTTATTTACAAGTGTTGAAAGGTTGGAATGATATTCACATATCAATTCAAATTAAACATGATCAAAATGTTTAAGCAAACACTAGTAACATAATTGTTAGGATTATTTTAGAATTTTTTAAATAATTAGTATTTTGTTAAATAAAACATAGACAAAATAGATAAATAATGTGAACATGTTCAAGATATTTCAACTTTGGGATAATATTTGAAGTTGGGGTGCCAAAGACTCATTTCTTTGAAGTTGAATGTCTTGCACCATCTTTTGTTTTTTCATGTTTTGTTTTGCAATTTTATGAAGTCTTTTTTTTTCTAAGTTTATAGTTTTTTTGCAAGTTTGGTGTAGGGTGTGGATTCTCCCAAGTGGAGTGCATTAGATTTTGACTTGAAAAATATCCACTCAAGTTTCAAGGGTTGAATTTTTGTTTAAATGACAAGTGAAAGTTTGTTTTGCATCTTGGAAACCAAGTTTAGTATGTTTGTATTGTGTTTATTGAAAAAGGGGGGGGGGCTTGGGAATTAAAGTTGGGCATTTTCTTGGTCATGCTAAAAAAAACTTTGACTTTATATATATATAATTTATTTTTTCATTTTGTCATTTTTTTTTCATTTTTCATCCATGTAAAGGGATGTTCATCCAAAATTTTCATCCTATAATTAGTAGCCAAACAAAGGTAATAACCATACAAATGATTAGTTAATGAACATTTGACGGTGAATAGACATTAAACTTGTTAAACCTTAAAACCAAACAAATCCCACACAAATTTGGCCTTGATTGTTGGACAATAATTAAAATGTCTTGCCATTTGGCTTTTGATTATTTTTTAAAAGTTTTTTGTTATAATGTCTTAGTGAAAATTACAAAAGTGGGAATTTATGATGAATGGAAAAGTTCATTCCTACTTTGTGTTGTAATTGGGGAAGGCCTATTTCCCACCTTGCTTGTTGACGCATTTTCAAAGGTATAAGTGTGGGGAATGTGGGGCTTCATTGGGGCTTGTAATTCCACAACAAGTGTGCAAGGCTCAAGTTTTAGATCTCACGTGTATACCTTGTAATCCCATAATGAGTGTGCATACCCAATACCACAATTGGGTTAACCAAACAAACCCAACATGTGTATTTTTTCCATTAAACCACAAATCCCTAAAAGTGCAAAAACAAGGTTGGAAATTTGTGGAAAGGGTTTAGGTTATAATCAATTTGGTGTTGTGGCAAACATGTTTGGATTTGATCACCAAGGTATTACATTAATTGTTGTGATGGTGAGATTAAATTGTTTTTGGTGGTTAAACCCACATGTTTAACATCCTTTAGAATTAAAATTTGGACAATAAGATTTAAAATTGGTTTGAGGTGACCAAGGTTACTTGTTCAATAGGCATCACAAAGGTGCCATGAACTTTAGATAAGTTTGTTCCTTCAAACATAAACAACAATTCAAAAGGCAAGGGGTGTGACTTTAACTATTTATAACATGACATTTTAAAAGGAATTTTGGTCAAATTTTGAAGATTGATTACACTACATGTAACATTTGCTACCCCACTAATATGGGATATGGATGAAATGTGTAGAACCACCAAGGGGTCACATCAGTTTTTTGATACAGTTGGGAACATTTAGTTCAACAACTTCATTTTAAAGCTTCACACCTAATGCGAAATGCATCAAATGTGCAATCCTTAGATGTTTACACCTTTCATGGCATGGAAGGGGATGTTTCAACACATTGAAAAGTTACCAATGGACAATTACCTTGAATTCCAATGAGCCCATGAAATGCACATCAAGGAATGGTGATTATATTAATCACCAAACACATTTCCATCACCTCAAACATTATGGCTCCATGCACACCAACAACTATTATAAGTAATAGTTCTTCAACTAAAATTGGCAATATTGGCCCTTCAACTAATACATAAATATGATCTTTAACCAACACATAAGGGCTACAGCTTGTTTTCAATCCTATTTTTTATTTTTTTCCTATTTTGCAAATTACCAAGGGGTACACATGAAAAAATTATGAAATTTCTAAAAGCCTTAGATAAACCCTGTGAAAACATTCGAAATACCTATATTTGAAAGAAGAAATTGATCAAAACAATTCAAATAATCACAAAAGTGTAAGGAATTCAATTTTGGTATGGAATTTTGGATTGCCATTTTTTTTTTAAAGGTGTAAGATGCCATGTTGTGGCAACTAGTTCAATTAACATTGGTAGATGTTTTCCTCCTAGTAAAGATCATTGAAGTAAACATGTTGGAAAAGTGAAATGTGGTGATTGTTGGGTTTGTCAAGGATAATCCAAAGAACTAATTGCCTCAAAGTCAACATGTCCCAATAGCATGGGTAAGCAAGCAAGAATGTTGTGTAAAAGGTCAAAGCACCATCAAAAAATGCTCAAGCATCACCACTTATGGCTTCATTTATGAGTCAACTAAAAGAAAAGTCTAAATTTTAATATTGTGGAAAGATCCTTGAAAAAACGATTGTTCACAAAGGGGCAAGGGGCAAAATCAAATTCCACCTATTTAGTTGTAGTGCAATTGTTGTGGTATGCATGGTAACAACATGGACCATTGTTATGACCTACATCCGAAATTACACATAAATAAACCCCAAGGCAACAACATTTAAACAAAGGTTGTGGAAATGCAATTTCCAAGGGTAGGGGTAATCAAGGACAAGGTCCATGACAAGGTCCAATCCCAAATCAAGGTTGTGAAGGTCATACAAAATAAAGAATGGTGGATATGATTGTTTAATTGGAGTAGTAATTAATTGCCATGGCTAGTCTTCATGTTGCACCAAAATTTGAAGATCCTTTGTCAAATTTTAGTTCCTCCACCATGTTGGCTTTAGTTAAAATGGGATTCATGTGTGGAATAGGGTTGACACAATCACTACTAATGGACGTTGACATGTTTATCACCCAATCATCAATTCAAGAACCATGAGGAATAAATGTGAAGTTTAATCCACAAAGAAAAGAGGCCAATGCCAAGTTGTTTTGTAATAGTCATTTACATAGGACAAAATTATTATTAGTTTTTCCATTGCCCCAATCCAACCAAATGTACCAAGGTTGGTATCATGAATGCCATCAAGGAAAGTGCCATGCACAATAGTGGCACCAAGTACCACCACGAACACCTTGTTGGGGGCATTTACAACTATTTGTTACACCTTTTAATTTTCAACAACAATAGCTGCATAACCAAGTTTCCAACCAATTGTGTTTAAATTATCATCCACAATTTGTGAAGTTAGGGATAAATGATATCATTGTCTTTAGTGTTTCCATGAAGGAACAAGAATAACATTTTCAAAAAATGTTTAAGTGTTTATAAACACATGGACTAAAGTTCCATCTAGGAAAATGCAAGTTATTTTATGATTAAACTAAATATTTGGGTCATATGACATATCTTAAAAGACTAGGGGTTCAACAAACAAAGGTGGATGATATCACACGCATTCCATGCCCTATGGATCTTAAATAAATTTGGCCTTTTATGGAATTGGCAAACTACTACTAATAATTTGTCAAGGGATTCAATGTAAGTGCTAAACCATTCACTAAGCTAACAAAGGTGGATCAAACTTGGCAATGGGAAGATGAATATGAACAAACCTATTAAAAGCTCAAAGCTCAATTAACCTTAACACCAATCTTAAAGCAACCCATAAAAGGGTGGCCATTTTATTTACATATAAATTGGAACATGTGAAGTCATGGAGTAGTATTTACCCATGTGAGATGAACGGAAAAAAGTTGTGGTTGCATATGTTAGTTGCTCCAACAATAACGTTGAATCCAAATATAGTACTTATAAAAATGAACATTTTACAATAATATGGGTTGTCACACATTTTAGGTGTTATTTGTATGACAACCCTTTCATCCTAACCAGTAACCATCAACCAATAAAATGATTGATAAAATCAAATAAGTTATAAGGAAACTTGCACAATGGGTGTTCATTTTACAAGAATATGATTTCCAAGTGGTGCATCATGCTAGTCTTGTTACTCAAGATGCATATGGTTGAATCAAAACCCATGCATTTGCCAACATGATGGTATAGGAGTTAGGTGGCATGGTGAGATTAATGAGAAATCGTGTTGGGATGGCATGCCTTTGCATTTTTTTGTAATTTAGCTATGGTAACTCATGTCATTATTTCACTAATAATGGACATAGTAAAGGACCTTGAATCTAATGAAGGTCCCATATGACCAAAAGACATGCATGACATCATTGTAATGTTGGAATATCCCTACATTGGGGACATGTTTGCTAAGGTGATTACTAAAAAAAAGAGATCGATTCTTACAATGAGCCAAAAGGTTCCATCTATTCCAAGTATTGGTTGATGGTGAAGTGAAGATTATGCTTCACCCTACACAATAGGCATGTTTATTGTGACAATGCCCACAAGGAACCTACGCAATTTGCTTGCATCAATACATCGAGAGGTTGTGGTGGTTTTGAACATGGATGATCCAAATGTTCATATGTGTGCATGCGGTGAAAGAGCAAGGTTGTTCAAAAAGGTCGTGCTAATGACTTTTGAGAACCTTGATATTGTTCAACATATAAACACATTGAAATATGTTACTATTCATGGAGGAAGGTATTGGTCCCAAGTTCAACAATATAATTGAAGCGATGAAATGTTTACTTGCAAAAAACAACATCCATGATGTTGGATATTACAACAAGACATGTCATTTCAATAATAAATAAAACATTGTTTTCAAAAAAAATGTTTTTGGAAGGATGAGATGGCATGGTTTGAAAGGATTGTGTGTGCAACTATGTGCCATGTCATCTTCCATATGTTGATGGAATAATAGATCCAAGCCTTGTAATGGTTCTTGGAGGATTAAAATGCATGTGTTTTCCAAAAAACGTTGCCACAATGTTGGTATGTGGTTAGTGCTCCAAGGGTTGGCACATGGGATGTTAAATGCCATTGTTAGAGAAAGTTACCAACATGGATTGATTGTGCCTTCAATGTTTGCACAAATAGGGTTAACTATTCGTAGTCAAATTTAAGCAACAAGATTTTTGTTAGGAAACTTTAAATGTAATTATACTTGGCTAAAGAATTACACGGATCACAATTAGGTAATTAACAACATCGTCACATTTTCACCATGCTTATTGGATTCACTGCTCCAAAACCAAGGTGTCTTGTTGTAGTGATCCCATAATGTAATTTTAAAAAATCTACACAAAATGTGTTATTTGGGTTAAAGGGACATTATTTTCATATAGGGGGGTGATTGTGTGTGTGTGTGTGTGTGTGTGTGTGTTTATTATCATGCTAAAATGTATTTATGATTTGTGATAACAATAGATGTTAGTGCTTCAATGTGATAATGCACAATAGTTATTAGGATTATTTTAATGCTTTGTGTCTTGTTAAAATATAAACTATAAAATAAAGAAAATAATTAAATGTTTTGAATAGGTTCAAGATATTTCAATTTTGGGATAATATGTGAAGCCGTGGTGCAAAAAATTCATCTTTTTCACCATCTCTTGTTTTTCCATGTTTTGTTTTGTGATTTTATGAAGTTTTTTTTGTTTCCAACTCTTTCAAGTTTATAGTTTGTTTTTGCAAGTTTGGTGTGAGGCATGTATTTTCCCAAGTGGAGTGCATTAGATTTTGATGGTGTGTGTGGGTTTTCTACAACAATGCTATGACGTGTTTACGGTTTGTGACAATGATAGATGTAAGTGCTTCCATGTAGTAACACATGACATAATAATTAAAAAATTTCAAGTTTCAAAGTGATGAGATATGATATCATTTCCCATTGGCCAAGCATGATCAATAATTGCAAATAACCAATTCCACAAAGTTGAATCCAACATTATGAAATGCATTAATGATGATGAATATGATTTCCACATGCACCCATGATATAAGGTGACCTCCAAGTAATTTCTCCAAGTGCTTTACAAGCAGATGGAGTTGGGGGGTTCTTTTAGTTCAACCCACTTTAACCCATGCCATTGTTGGGAAATAAAAATTTAAAAATTCTGATAGATGATTATGTTGCACATGCATGTGATTAATTTATAATTTGGTTATGGTTGTCATGTGCTATGATGTTGTTGTCTGCAACCATCAACTAAACAACAACCTCTCACATATGATGTAACACAGAGATCATAAAAATGATTAAAGACACATCACAAGAGAATTATCCCTGAACATGAAATGTTTGAAACCTCACTCCCATTGAACTGGTTTTAAATTAACCCCAAACATAATAACTTTTTTACACTAATCCAATGAAACTGAAACTTAACCAGGCAAGCAAACAAAAACTCCTGACATGATGGTGTTTACATGTGCCTATGTGAACATTTTGAGTCTTTTTTTTTGCATTTGAATGGTGTACAAATGAAGTATGTGCCTATTTCATTGTTTCAAGTTTCTGCCATTTAGTGGGATAAGTGAAATGTCATAAGGGAGGAAGGAAGGCAGGCAGGAATGTCTACATGTGGTCATAAACTTGCCTCAAAAGATTGCAACTGGTGGGTGCTATTTGTTGTCCTTGCTCTTGAAGAAAGTGAAAGATTGAGAAGCAGTCTATGTCTGATGTCCTTAAGGTGATTTTCTTTGGGTGATCTTCTAGGGTTGAGTCATAGATAAAGTATCTTCAAAAGTACTGTCGCCTAGGGTCAGTTTCAACATTGACAAAATGAATTATTATTATTTCCAAAACAAAAATTCATTAATTTAAAAAAAAAATTATTGAATTTTCCATGATCTATTATGATATTGTCACATAAGTAGTGAAATTATTCAGAGTGTAGCCTATGATAATTATGATGATTTTCAACATGTCAACTTCATATTTTTCACAAAAATTAATTTCTTTATTTTGAGGATTATTTTAATGACGAGATTAACCCTAGGGTAAGGTGCTGAGAAGTTCTCTATAAGCAACCAGTCTTCAGGTTAATTTTAAAAATTGTTGAAAAATCAAATTCTCACCTTGTGAAAAATTATTTATTCTCCCAACCCAATGGTTGTTATTATTATAAATGCACATTAAAGGTGAAATTTGCATAATTATTTCTCGTATGTTGAAATTTGGAAAAATTAAATTTGATGTTGCCTAACCTCATTATATATATATATATATATGTATATTCGACAAAAGAAGAAGAAGTGCTGAACATTGTACATGTACTATATGTACATTATTCAGCAGTGCTGCTACTTGGGGTGAAAAACATAATCCAACACAAAATGCTGAAAATATCTTCCTTATAGATATGAGTTTGTTTATGTTAATCAAAAGTGGAGAGAAGCCCGTTACACCCTGGAATAGGCCTTGGCACCATATTACAGAACACTGCTAACCTGACCAGTCTCAACATGTTCCTACATGGAATGGTACAGTTCCACTATAGTTAGTTCACAGTGAAGTGAACCCCAATAGAATTGTTGAAGCTCACTACATATGCAAAGTATGCACACTCTATCATTATAATATGCATACCCTACTTAAATAGCAAGTTTGAAAAAAATAAATTTACACTATTTTTAAACATGCTGAAATTTATTTATTTAAAAAAATTTCTCCAAGATTTCTTTTTTGTGAAGGAAAATGAAGCATGTTTGGGAATATTTGGGAATATTCCATTTGTCGAAATGAAATCTTCAAAATGAAATTAAAATAATTGTTCGACTGAGAACTCACAAACCTGCTATTTAACTACGGTTTGAAAACATCCTGAGGTACATGACCCCTTCTGTTTGAAAACAGCATCACCCTGCCTCTATGCTGTGGGTGAAGGGGGGAGAGTCTCATTTCCTAACCTCTGGAAGGAAGAGTTAGCAGAGGCACTACTCCACCCAAGGTTTCTTGCTTCTTCACCCTTTGAAAACAATGGAAAGATATGCACAGAAGAGACGGTTACTTACTACTTGAGACAGCAAAGACATGGCAAAAGTGAAGAAGCACACACCAGCACACAATGTAGGATGGATGATATGTGCACAGCAAACACTTTTCTGTCACATAACTAACCATGGTCAATCACAATGTACTAACTTCTAACCATCTACATTTACGTATCTAACTCGTAGCCACTATGTGCCTTTACCTTCCAACCAATATACCAATGTATGTAGGTTAATACACATTGTAGGTTATTTTGTAGGTTTACATACTAACCAGTTACATTCCCTACATAATTACTAAGCAAGTTACTAGTTACCTAGTATTGTGAGGTGAAAAATAAGAGCGGTTACCTTGGTAACGCAGCTGTGGTTCATCCACAACCCAACCCAGTCATAACAGGTTTCCAATGGATGGTGCACTGGTGGGTGGTAGCCTGCCCAGGGTGGTCGCGTAATCTCTGAGACCTGCCGGCTCTGTAGGTGGTGCTCTAGTAGTACCTTGGCAGCTTTGACAGTGATTATATTATTTTAAAAATGTTGATTTTTTTTTAATAAACATGTACTTTAAATAAATTTTGCGAGGGAAAATGGAAAATATTTTGAAAGGTTTCAAAATTTTCAAATTTTCAAAATGGAATCTTCAAAATTAATAAATTATTGGACAGACATGTGTTGGAGCTGCCCCTGTATAAAAAGTATATTACATAACTAGTACCAAGAATAAAGTTTATTTCAACCTACTCACAAATGGCTTTCAAGCGTCTGTCACATTG
>Ga0116228_10002351_pt1 | contig 16359 bp, 19 predicted proteins | sample S1TSphfallax_2_FD_89694 | JGI IMG/M metagenome (GOLD analysis project Ga0116228, IMG submission 89694) | Host-associated microbial communities from peat moss isolated from Minnesota, USA - S1T2_Fc - Sphagnum fallax MG | ecosystem: Host-associated > Plants > Peat moss > Unclassified | place...
ATCCCTTATTGTGATTCGAGTGATTGATGAATTGTTGCCCATGAAACTTATTATCCTATATAACTTCTTCATATCATTAAAGCTCAAGTAGAAATTCTTATGGTAATATAACTATTTTACCTTACAAGCAACATTATAATGAAGTAGCATACACAAAAATATGCTCAAACAAACTATATATGATTATTGAAAGATTTCATCAAAATTTGTATGCTCAAATGAAAAACGTTTGTTTATTTTTAGAAAGTGGACTGCTGAAATTTGTGTAGGCCATCAAATTAATTCACAAATTATTGAAAAGCTGACAAAAAGAAAAGTGAATAAAATCTAACTTCTATTTACAACTAAATTCAAAATTCAAACCACATGCAACAGAAACACAAACCAAAGAAGAAAAAGCAAGCACTTGTGAATTTCCTAATGTGCAACTGAATCAATTTGTAGCTGACTAAAACCCAACTGAAAACAAAATAATTCTCTTGTGCATCCATAACCAAAATTTGAATACCCAGGAGATCAAATGTGCTGAATGGAATTGTTTTGCTGTGTGTTTTTACAGTTGTAAAAAAGAGACCACAACAATGTCAGTATATAAATGATTTTATGTACCAAACAGTTGAGGTGAGTGGAAACATGTTCAATGAATCGTTCAATTTCATGGCCCAGCAGCAAAGGCGAAATGGGGTAATTTGTACGCCCATCCTGCTTGCACAAACACAAGTACAACCTCATGTTTAAAACGCTGCCTGGGAATACACAACAATTCCATGAGAAAATCAGCACTTTGGGCTGTGTGCTAAGTGCAATCAATCACAGGAGCTGTTTCAAGGGGGCCAAAGTGAACAAGCACCCACCAGAACACCATGCAGGATGGATGGTGTGTGGACAGGAAACGCTCTTTGGTTGTATTCCTGTCCCATGACTAACCACAGTTGTTAGCTAACCCTAAACCCTTAGCTAACATCCACATGTGTCTACTAACCTAATAGCCACAAGTGCCTTACCTACTCACTTATACCTACACAGTAGACCACTAATATTCCCTAACTACTTACCTATAATACTTACTCACATACACAAGTATAGTTACCTAGGTAGTGTGAGGTAGAAGGAAGTAGGAGGGCTTACAGGATTCATTACCAACATACAACCTTGGCAACTCAGTTGTAGTCCATCCACATCTAATTACCTCACAACATTAGGTTTCCAATGGATGGTGCACAAATGGGTACTGGGTCACATAATCCTTTCACCAAAAGCTTTATAATACTTCAATATCGTCTGTGTGCACTCTTGCATAACATCCACACTCTTGCACATCATCCAAACCCCATATATGTGTGGGTAACTTCAACTATATGGATCCATACAAGGTTGCCCAAAAATTGTTGCTGTTGGAGACAACTTAGGATACAGAAATGTAACTAGTCAGAAACAGAAGCATACAAACAACATTTGGCATGTGTACACATTTAACAATTATTGTATCAAATATGTATACAAATGTAAAAAAATTTACTGGTTTGTTCCAGAGGAACCTCTCATCAGTATCTATGTCTAGGGTAGAGCCCCAAGATGGGGCACTCCCAAAATAAGGGGCCTAGGACAAGATGGTAAACAAGTTGCACCCAGCAGTTTACATATGTCCACCATCTGTGGACTTTACCCAGTGGAAATCATGAGGCAAAGGTTATATCACACCTACTCTTCAAGACGTAAAGTGTGAGCGTGTAAGATCCCTCCCAAATCTTTCTTTTTTTATTTTTTTGAAACACAGCAGTAGACCCAACTAATAAGCCACTGGGCAAACCCAAATCAAGTTCAGTTGCAGAGGGCCAGCAGGGCTTTCACCTGCACAGCAGTGGGTTTGAACCCGAAATCTCTCTTGAAGTCCCAGGGTCCCAGACAGGGGCTATACCACTGAGTCATCACCCCCAGGGAGATACCAATTTGCCCTCAAATAGAATACCAAATTTCTCCCTGCGCTCTATGTCCTCATGCTGAGATTGAGAACATATTAAAAACATCTTTCAACAACAAGGTCCAGTATTTTCTGGGGACAAGGGTCATGTGACCAAAATGGTTGTAGGGGATGGACTCCACCCTTAACCGCAACACCGCAGCCTTCTTAGGGTCTATTGCTCTCTCAAATGCATGTCACCAGCACATAGAAAATAGTGAGATCTAGCAAATACCATACTTGTACCTTGGCAACTTCAACACTAATCATATTATTTTCAGAAATGTTGACATTTTTTTGTTAAGAAAATTCAAAGAACAATTTTCTGTGAAGGGAAATATTGAATCTTCAATGATATTATATTTGTAAAAATGAGAATTTCAAAATTAATTAATTGTTCAAAAAACATGTGTTGAAGTTGCCAAGGTACTACAGTCTACTAAGGACGTGGCAGAATCTATTCTGAGTGCCAATTCTGTCATAATGGCCATGGCTCAGACCTGGCTGACAAAATCACTCCTCAGGGTCCTCCCAATGGCCATTACATAATACACAAATGTGCTGCAAACAGAGTGAAAACAACTTAGAAGTGGAAGACATTGTTCTATTAATAGGTCACTGCCGTGTTGCTTAGGTCCTTAGGCCTTGTGGTACGCTGTCCTGGGTTTACCTATTCGTCCATTACAAAAGAAATAAAATAAATCTTGATGAGTTGCATGGGTAAATGAACTTACAAGTACATCAGGGACAAGCTTTGATAATCGCCAGACTCATGCTTATTGAACTTGCTTTCAGCCAGTTTTTCCCTTTAAATGTTCGGTCGAGATTTGGCTTGACAAAAAGAGGTCCCCTATGCAATGCTCTTTGTACAACTCTTTTTTTTCAGAACGTCGCAGACCTAACTGAGGCTCGTGTGAATAATGTAGTTGTCCTCGAGACCAGTATCCCCCAAATACAGATCCAATGATATATGTGCATCGAGCATTGGAGAGTGTCCAATCCTGCAACCATTTCAGCTTAGAGCAGCCCTACTGTTGGTCTCCAGATTCTCAGCTCGCTCATACTGTCCAGAGTAATTTGTAGCAATTGGGGTTATCCAGGACATGCCAGACTCCAATCTATATATGAGTCAAGGACGGCCATTGCATGTTTGCCACAGATGGGTACCACCCCTTTCTCCGACAACTGCTGGACAAGAGATAACACTCGGATGAACTCGACCAATTGTTCAATGCGGAGATGGAAAATGTCTCTTTGAAGTTCCTGGCACTGCCGCATTATACGTCGAGGGTGTTATTGAAGTGTGGAGCTGCAGTCTGTCGTGATCAAGCGATTTTGTTCAAGGGCTTATATGTCTGCAAAACTACCTCAGAGGCTGATCTATTGTGACCCCTGAGTGTAGACTTGGTAGCTTGAATGGAAGAGAGCATTTTGGCCACGACAAGATCCTTGGATTTCAGCTGAGTTTGAGTGACTGAGAATGGATGTCTACCATCTTCAGTTTTTACTGCACAAGGTTTTGTGGGACCATTTGCTGGCATATCAGGCGCGAGAGCCTCCAAATCAGATGATGAAAAACGTGAAGAAACCTCGGGCTTAGGAGGAAGAACTTCTTTGCTAACATGGTTGGTACCTGCTTGGTCACAGAGCTTCTCTAAGGCAGCAGGTGTTTGGTATGCTTCTTCAAGGTTTGTGACACTTGCTATCAGGACGTGTTTGGCTGCAGGAATGCCTGCCGCACGATCGCTTGACCTGAGCTCAGAAGATCGTGCAGCTAATATATGAGGCCAGTGTGTATGAAGACTTTCTCGGACGTTCTGTAGAACGGGACTCGAGATTTTGGAGGCAAAGTTTGAGGGCAAAGTTCCCGCAATACTTTGAAGACTCGAGTGCGAACGTGAATATAAATCTTGTTCAAGTTCCTCCCAAAGACGGACCACTTGCTTCTCGAGTGACACAACCTCCTCTTCCAGCACTGCTACTTCAAAGAGCAATTTTCTTGTCTGCAGAACATGTCCAGAATATATCGCATTTTAGCTCTTTCAAACTTCTTTTGTAGATCCAGAAACCTGACTAGAGTTTCAAGCTGCTCGATCTCTCTCGGGGTGGATCCATACATTGAGTTCTTTGTACTGACCTCATCAATATTGTTTGCAAACATAGCTGACTACTTCTAATAGGTTTCCAACTCTCTAAGAACAATGTTAAAGTATTATAGCATAGAATCTGAGAAGCAAACCTGAACCGGAAGATTGTTTGGAATACGAGGCAGCGATCCCAAAGCTCTATGGAAACCGCGATTGAGCGCATTGCGCAGGCTCAACTCCTGTGTCAGGCTTTTCCGTAGCCTGTTTACCTTATCATCCACACCAAAAAATTCCGTAAACCAAAGAATCTCAGGCTGCTGCAAGTGAAATCCCGCGGATAAATCCTGAACACTATATATCGGCGCTTCAGACAGATCTAGATGTGTAGACACTTCAACTTTCACCTGGACTATAACATTAAAGCCCGGGGCCGAATGTTCTTGATCAAGTGCGGGTCGTAACCAGGTGTATAGCTAAAATGAAGATCATCATCAATCGCGGCTTCAAAACAAGAGATCTGATCGTGCGAATCTTCTTCACGAGGTGAACAAATACAAGTTTTCAATCCTGATAAAAATGTAGGAAACAAGTATGCTCACCTCTTTCTCCAGGGCAGTGATCCGCTGATCTTGACGACATTCGGCCCGTCTTGTGTTGTTTACTGCGGAGATCCTCTTCGACGGTCTTGTTTGATTTATGTTTCCGAGAAACATAACAGATCTCAGACATAACAAATCTGTCAAGCTTCTAGTGATCTCTAGAGTTCAGACAGGCTGATCTTGGTCTGTAAGACATGCTCTTCAGAAAACAAAAATGCTGTAAAGCATTCCTAAGGGAAAGAACAGGTCACCGTTCTATCAAACGAAAGGGAATGATCAAGGCGCTGTCACTGCGGCTTCTGAGACAAGCGGATCAGAACGAAAGAAATCAACTTCCAAGGAAGAAAAGATGTGGAAACAGAGAACGAGATCGGGCACGTCAAGCCAATGGCCCCGGGTAGTTAGCTGTAATACTACTAGTACGCGCATGCTCGTATGGCGAAGATTTAGGAAGGGAAATACAGATCTGGAGTTTGTACGAAAAGGAGAGATATAAGAAGCTAAAGATGATTACAGGGAAATTGATATTCAGATTCCTTGTGCGCTCTAGCGTGTGTTCCTTCTTTGATTGAGAGAGAGCCCGCCGCGTGACAAAGCCAATTGACAGTCGAATTGCATCGCTCCTGTTGACCACATCGAGTCTGTACATGCAACATCGAAAAGTCATTTGAGAAAAAAAAAATTGCTTCAGGAAGGCTACTCGTGAAAGTCATGACGACAAGACCTGAAGCAGCAGCGTGAACGCACCCCCAAAATTGAAAAGCTCTAGATCAGAATTAGCAATCGGTTATCAGTATTACCTGCAATGGCGCGGATTCGGTACCAAGTCTATTTTCTGTATCATCGCATTGGAGACGAAAAAGAACGAAAGAAACAAAGGCTCTCACCAGACCAAAACGAACTGCAAAAAGAAAGCTCTCTGCGGCGAGCTCACGAACGAATCTGGCAGACATCGGCGCCACCGGACTAGTATCCAAAGCATCGCATCGAACCACAGTTTTGCCACGGTCAAGAACCCCCAAAATCGTGTCACACGCTTCGATCCGGATCGCTTCGGGGATCGGTTTTCCGTTGTGCTAGGCAGCGTACAACAACGCAGACAGACGGGCAAGAGTCCAAGAGAGAGATAGCCAAAAAGCTGACAAGAAATGCGGTAATAGTCTGCCGCAATCAAGGTTTGCTTTCTGGCAACGTAACCGGTTTTGGTGTCTTCTTCCGCTACTCTTTTAGGGTTGTAACTTGTTTCGGCCAAAGTGAACCAGCGCCCACTAGTGCATCATGATGGATGGATGATAACTGGTCATGAAATAGTTTTCTATTGGGTTCCATTTCACTAACTAACTATGGTGGTTAGAACAGTTGCTTTTTTTACTACCTACCTATTAACAAAACACAAGTGGGCCATTAGAAGGTAGGTAGTAAAAACAGCCCTTACCTATGTTTAAACTATCTATTTATCTAGTAGTCAGCTATTTCATTACCTATCTACTCATATGTAGGACCTACTTCTTACAAAATAGGTCACCAAGGTGAAACCAGATATTAACCCAGGTAAAGTTCATCCACAACTGATTGGTAATGGACATCTAGTGCATCTAGTGGATGGTGCGTTGGTGGGTGCTGGTTCACTTCAGCAGATTTTCCCTAGGCCGGGACAACTGGAACCAGCAAGTGGTTCTGTCAGTTGCACTTGTGACGTGAATCAACAACCATGGGGAGGGGAACACCTGTTGAAACAATGCTCTGGAACCGACCGCTATTGGTCTGGAATATCCCTAGCAGTGTTGGGCAGTTCTTAGATTGAGGGATAGATACCCATCGGTTATCAACCAATGAGAACCAGCATGCAAAGAACTGATTTTGATATATAACTGCAGTTCTCAAAAGTTATGAAGGGTACCCCAAAAGAAACTGCCCAGCAAATGGCAAGTTCTTTGTCAATTCTTTCATTGAAAACCATGCATTCTGTAAGCTTTTTGAAATGATCGTGGTTATGTATTATATTCTGAATTCTTTTCAAAGAACCGAAATCAACGGTTCTCTAATTGTAGAATACTTAAAGAACCCAAACTAGTGCTCCTTTCGAAACTCAAAGAACTGCACAACTTGTGTATATGTATAGGCTTACAGTGCCTGGTATCAACACGGGTAGCAAGGAGCCTAACAGTCTGGTAAGAGCTGAGGCAGTACCAGCCTTTATACCAGTAGTAGTCTGGTGGGTACTTGAGATAATACTAGAGCCTTCTACCTGTTTTATACAAGTCTCAATACCACATATATATATAGAGAGATATCTGCCTGATACGAACCAAAAATCAGTCTTGGACCCCATAACAGGACAAGACTGGTATGAAAGTTGTTAAAAGTACCCAATAGCGATACCAAATACCAGCACCAGCGGGTACGTTCAAAAGTCAATATCTGACAAACACTGGAACAGACCCTGGTAGCAAGGAACCATGGTCTCTGATGGCATGGTGCCTGACTGAGATTCACATGTTCCTAGGTGGAACAAGCCCTAAAATACAATTCCACCTCAGAATCCACAGTTGGGAACACTTGTTCCACTTTGGAACAGGCCCTTGTAGAACACATCGCCTAATGGAATGGTGCCCTACTGGACTGCTGGTTGCATTCTTAGGTGGAACATGCATTACCAAAGTCACATGTGACCAAAGCCAACATCAGATGTCCAAATGGATTCCCAGCAAGAAGAAAAACCCTGTCATTAAAAATCAAGGACGGGAACCCATCCAGCAAAGGCACAAGGCGAAGGACAAGTAGACACAACCAAAAGAAAAAACAAAAGCAAACAATCAACAAAAATCAAGTAAAGACCCTATGCAAAGAAGATTCATGACTATGAAATGATAATCAGCCATAACAAAGAAGACCAAAGAAGAAAGAGTTGTCATCTGCCGCAAATCAGCTAGTGACAGAGGTGCACTAGCTATGATGTGTGGAAGAGATGAGGAACCCGACCAAGGGCAACAGAGATGGCCCAGATTTCCAGCTGGTACCTCACATGTCAGAAAATTTATGTACTTGTCACTCATGAGAGAGATCCCGCCTTTCACTCTAAGCTTCTAAGAGTCAATTGGTCTTTACAATGAGTGCAACTGGCACATAGATCTCTGTGAAGTGTGGCAAAATAGTCTACAACGGTTTCTCCTGCTGTGGTAGAGTCTCAATTGAGAAACCATAATAGTCATCTAATTGAGAAATGAGATGTTCATAATTTTGAAATTTTTGGTGAACAGACCCTTGAAAATCTAGAAAATTCCAAACCACATTGCTTAATTTTCTTAAAATTCAAGACTTGTTGTTTGAACACAGAAAAATAATTATGCATCCCTTTGTCACTTATAAAAGAACCCCCAATACTTGTAGTTGGATGAAATTTCAGAAATGTGTCATGTAAAACTGGATTTGAGAAATCTGACAAGTTTGTTGGGTAGCTGAGAAATTTCAAGATACATCTACTGCTTTGCTACAATGAACAGGATAGATTACCAGAATTTGACTCAGCACAAATGGTTGAACTATCAGGAATCACCATGTGCCAAATGTAAAATCCTCATCTCGTTGAAACAAGATATGACAAATGCTTGTGTTGTCCAAAATAAATTCATTGATCGGATTCATAAACCATCAGATGGGATAATGGCATCTTTTCATTAGGCTACTGGGCAGTGTTTTTTTTGGTGATGATTTTTTTAGAAGATAATTTTTTTCAAACATTCTCTTTTCAAGCAAGTAGTCAAGATATAAAAGAATTCTAATACATTTATACTTTGATAGCTAGTCTATAGCCAAATGTGGCTAAATCTTCTCCTTGTGGGTGATTGCCAGGGTGGCAACATCACAAAATTGAAAAACAAAAACAAAAACTATCACTTGGATCAGCATTGGTGATCAGACCAATTTTCCATTATGTTGTTTAAACTCGTTGTGTGCAAAGTCATCTCACAACTCTACCAGTCAAGAATTGACCAATTGCAGGAGCTATGAGAGTTACAAGTCAAATTGTGACTCACCATACAGTGACTTCTGTCCTTTTTTATGAGAACATGTGTTCTCAAAGTTCCTAACACAATTAATTACATATTTTCAACACATTTGCAGCTCTTCTATGGAAAGCATCTGACCTTGCAATAAGAAACAAGGCCTTATGTCAGTGGCATTTTGTTCAACTATAATGATCACAACATACTATGTGGAACTAAACAAGACCCTATGTCACTGGCTTTCCCTTATGCTACTGTGATCACAACATGCTATGTGTAACTAAACAAGACCTTATATCACCAGCTTTCCCTTAGGCTAATATGATCACAACACATTAGTGTTTTTTGTTCTGGTGAAGAATAGCCAAATTTCTATTTTTTTTAAAGGGTAGCTACTCATACAAAGGAAAAAGTGGGGGGGTGGGGGGGGGAGAAATTATGAAAGTTCGTCAGAAAAAATTCGGTGCTAGATGTCATAGGCCAAATTGCAGTGCATCAACAATCCCAATTTGCCAACCTAAGCCCTAAACCCTTTTAAGGTGTTACTGAGTAGTGATGATGATAGTTGTCAATTTCATCAACAAGCAAAATCTCGATCGTCCAAGAGCCAGGTTGTGAAAAAGTCATTTTTTCCTCATCGACTTGTTTCACAAAGGAGTTGCGACAATTCACCAAGAGTAGCTCTCACTAGTTTTTGTTCTTGCCAAGTCTTTCCCTTGGTGTATACATTATCGTCAAAGCCTTATTTGTGTTCACCAAGAGGGCAAGTCTTCATTATGGTGGATGAGATGTTTCTTCAATGTGCATGAAAACAACAAAGCTTCACTCGTGTTGTTCAAAGTCGACATTGATGTTTGTTTTGAAGCTCTTGATGGTGGAAGGAATACTTCTTCCTCCAAATCCATTGTTTTATTTTTTGAAGTCCTTTTGTGCATTGTGCCTTGAATCGTCAAGGCACTTTTGTGTTTCATTGCAATGTGTAGGACAAAGGTTTGTTACAAGCATGGTGTGCATCACTACTTTCAAACCAGGCTAAGGTGCTTGTGTTCTTCAACGAAACTTGTTGGAGATTTTTCACGCATCACAATTCTATAAAATCCCAAGAGCATCCATGAGACTATTGTCGAAATCTACATTGAATCTCCATGGGAGATGTCTAATGAATAGGATTTTGTGTTTTAGATTTCTTAGGATTGCTCATGTGTGTTTTTGTGACTTTCAATCAATTAGTGGTTTAAAATCCATGCTTGCGTGTCCACCATTACAAGGGACTATAAGCCAATAAACTTTGAAAGGACTTGGTAAGGAATTAAAATGTGTCAAATTAATCACATTTTCACTTCTTTCAATTTGGGTAAACATTCTAAATAGACCCCCCCTTTTTTCATATGCTAATGGCTATTGGTTTCTTGTCAACATGATGTAGCTTCTTTTGGCTTCTACAAATGTAGTTTACACACTACATAATCAACTTCCTACAAATCAACTTTTGTTTCTTTTCTTTGTTCTCCAAATTTTTAAGGTCTAGATTCCAAAGGTGCAATTTAAGGTTTCATGGAAAATCCAAAACCTAGTTTAAAGTCAGTATGGGTTAGTATTGTATACCCCCCGCCTCTTTTTCATATCCTACTTGTCACAACCCTAATGTGGAATTCCTGAATAAGTGTGAAGTGTAAGGGCACATAAGGCCAAAAGAATGTGTTTGAAAGCGAAACACACCCTCACAAGTGGGAAAGAGTGCAAGAGATTGAGCCCAATGACTCCCAAATGCACTCTCACTTTGAAAGCTACATTCATGCAAAAGTCCCAAATATTTGAAACATTGGTTGAAAAGGTCAACAAGCATGAAATTGGTCCCCCAAGATACCATTGGAAAAGTATCAAAATGTAGATGCTTGAAGTGCCCTCTCATTGTTCATTTAGACCTCAAAGCCATGTAAAGTTTATGCTTGAGGTTGTCCATACTAAGTCCATTATACCACTTGCGTTCGATTTGCATTAACCACCCTTTCTCTTTAATTATGCAGGTTGATTTCATTTTGAACTTTTGCTTGTGAGTTTGTCCTAATCCCATCTCGGAGCTCCAACAGGCTCTCCTACCCTAAAAGAGTTGCGAACTATGGAGTGTGCCCTGATTTTTTTCTTTTTTCATTATTTCATTCTAAGAACCTTTTTTGGGTTTTTTAAGGAGTTCGAGTGTGTGTCACTACTAATGTTGGTTGCTTATTAGCTCTAACTTCTTTTGGCTTGTGTTAATGTTAATTGCATAATGCATTCTCAACTTCTTTCAAATCAATTTCATTTATAAAAAATCCCAAACCTAATTTACGGTCAGTTTGGGTCAGCATTTTGGACCCCCCCCACCCTTTTTTCATATGTTGTTGGTTGTTGGTTACTTGTTAGGTTGACATAACTTCTATTGGCTTATGTTTATGTAGTTTGCACACTACAATCTCAACTTCTTTCAAATTGATTCTTGAACTTTTCTTTTCAATTTCTAGATTATAAAGGTTTAGGTTCCAGAGGTGCAATTTAGGGTTCCACAAAAAGTCCACAACCTAGTTCAAGGTTTGACAATGCCTCCTCAACTACCACAATCGTACATGTTCAAGTTATTATATTATAATAGGAACCCAATTGCTATGGATGTACCTCTTTTAATTGATGAAGATGGTGTTTTTTTTTTCTCATGGTCCTCTTACATCATCCCCTCCATTATTTCTCATGGTACTTCAAATCTATCAAAACTAGATGATGATGATGTTGTTATGTTTTTTAGAAATTTTGTTACCCCCCTCCCCCCCTCCCGAAAAAGGTTTATCTAATGTCCATCCTCCTAAAGAAGGTTTACATACTGTGAAATTTAAACCAGAGTCAAGAAACAGAACTATGACACAATTAGAAAATTTGAAAATTCCTGGGCTACTAGCTTCCTTGGGCAAAACTATGTGTAAGGTCAAATGGCAATTCGCATACTATCAAGTGCAGAACTTATAATGAGGTGGAAGGGGAAAATAAAATGTTATATGCTAAGTGGGATTCTTTGGCTAAGTATATAGGTCGTAAAAAAGCTACAAATGATATTATGATTGATGTGAAAAAAAAGGATTGGTATTATTATAAGGTTCGCAAACATGCTAAGAATCAAAAGTTATTTGCTTCTCATGGCCGTGAATTTATTGCTACTCAAGTTGCACATATGTGGTTAGACATAATGCAAAAACAATGGTCCAATTTGCCATTGTGTTGCATTTGTGTAGCAAAAATGTTTTATGCTAGAATATGAAGCATTGAAGCCTTTGTTTAAGTTCCTATTGGTGCCAAAAAATAGCAAGGAACACTAAAGTGATAACTCTAGTTGGACAATGGCAGAGTTCATGTACCAAGAGGTTTCGAAGGTAACCAAGGCAACAATGCGAGTTGTTTACTATGTGGCTTTCAACTGTGATGAAGTTTCTACAATGAATAACCAATCTTGGTTATCTGTGCATTGTTATGTAATGAAATTAAGTAAGGATTCTGATCTTGATTTCTTTAGATTGAGTTGTTTAAAGATTGGGGAATGATAATCTAACTAAGGTGATTATGGAGGCTTTTACGATAAGTGGTGGTGTGCTAAGAGACCAAATTGCCCAAAAGTTAATATGCTTTGAGGTAGATGATGTTAATGTATTTCAAGGCACCAAGAGTGGTGTTACAAAGCAAATCAAGGAAAATTATGCTCCTCATTTTATTAGGGTTTATTATATGGCCCATTGCACCAATTTGGCAATGCAAACCTTATCAAGACTACTTCTGGTGATCTAATTTGAAAATCTATTACAAACCTTGCATTCATACAAGTTTGCCCACTCAACTAAAAGGCACTTGGAGTTCACAAAACTTACAAAACTCATGCAAACAAAAGGAAATAAAATCTTTTGGAATGTGAAAACTAGATAGATTTTTATGTTGAGCCCTACCAAAATAGATGGCAAAATATAGGACTCTATTAGTGAAGATGGCCTTGGATAGTCCTACCAATCAACAAATCAAGCTGAATTATGAAAACTTGTGTGACCTTCAAGTTTTGTTTGGGCTTGTTTGCATATTACCGTTGTTGGAATTTTTCCATGCCCTCATTAAGTTTGCACAAATGAGGGATCTCTGTGTGTGTGATCCGATGGTAGCTATTAAAGTAAATCAAGGTGACATCTACATGATGTATTGTGATCAAACCTCCAACTTCTCAATAGACAACTTTTGGGCTTTAAAATCATTGTTGGAGTTCAAGCATGAAAACATCTAGGTGTGATGGGTACTTGACTTGAATTATGGTGTTCAGTACTTGGCCTTTGAAACAAATGGCCAACATATTTGGGTAGTGCATCGAGACTTGGAGACTAGCTTTCCATCATATGTGACAAAAGATCTTTTTGTTATTGTTGAATCATTAGTGAAAAACCAATGCAAAAGTAATGTCATAAAACATTTCCATTTTTTTTGTGCTTCTTTTTGTTGATTTCTTTCATTTATGTTTTTCATGTTTATGTAAATCTATGGTTTTGTGTGGTTTGGCAAGAGCTACAAAAAATTTGATGGAGCTAAAAATCAAGTTTCCAACTCATGGTGTCATGAATGCTCTTGGGATTGTGTATCCCCAATATTGGCTACAACAAGACTGTGATGCATTTTTTGCCAATCACCTTCAGGTTTTTTAAATAACTTTTTGTTGTGGCAAAACAATATGCAAGGTGGATGAACAAAAGGTTCAAATGCACAAGCTCTTGTATGTTACTAATTTTGACTGTTAGCAAGGCATGTTCAAGCTCACAATGAAGTCAAATGTAGCGGCTTGTATGGTGCCCCCTTTTGACATGAATGCATTAACCAGAATGTGGCACTTGACTTGTGACAACATCTTGGATATTAGTTTTCAGCTTCCCTGAATATGTCAAATTGGCTGAAATTGGCCATGGTACAAATAATATGCACTATGGAGGATGAAAAATGCCTTTCAACTCTAGCTTTCATGAAGTCAAAGCTCTGCGACAAATTTTCTACTCATCTCCCAATTGTTGTGCACATGTTTGCATAACAATTTACACTTTGGAGAATTTCTTGTATGCTAAATGTATTAAGCAATGGAAAACAACATGACATCACTATTGCTTTGATGGTTAAAGTGCAATTGTTTTGTGGAATTGCCGGTAGTGTTTCCACAACAACAAAATCTTTTTGTGGTTTGTCAAGTTGCAAGCTATATTTATGTAAAGGTAGAAAGTTTTTGACCCTTCACAATGTGCTATTCTATTTGTTGAATTTAATGGTTGTTTTACAAGTCTACTAACTTTTTGGACTCCAATTGCAATTTTTTTTCATCTTGCATTAATTTGTGAAATTGGAATTGTATGCTAGCTTGATTGACATTGTAGGTCACTTGTGCTGGAAAGGCCAGTTTCAAAGGTTCAATTTCCCTGCAAGTGCTTGTGTTTGCTAATTTTAGGAGTTGTTTTAATGCATTTAAATGAATCAATATCCTTGAAAATTTTACAGTTTGCCCCCAAGCAGTTGCCAAATTCTGACAACAACATTTTACACTTCACCATATAAGCTCCAAATACAATTGTTTAATAGCCAAAAAACTCTATGTTCATTTTAGATCTGGCCAACTTTTTTCACCGAACAATTTTGTGAAGGGGTCAAATAATTCTCCTGAAAAATTGAAGTGGCAGCCAGGTTTATATAAATAATATGCTAGTGGGGCCATAAAGAACTCTTACACCAGCTTGCTTTTATGAAGAGCAGCACCAACTGTACATTAGAGGGTTTCAGGTGGCCACATTGGCTACTTTGCAAGAATGAAAAAAAAACACTAGTACTGCAACACACTGTGTGCAACTGTAATCACAAAAGCCTATTGAAAACATATTTTAATTTGGTAACGTAGCCACAGTGGCAAAGCATGCCAAGACAAATTTCGACTTAATTCACAACACTTTTTGACAGGACGACTAAAATAGTGATTAGTAAACAAGACACAATCCCCAAAAAAGTAAAAGTTGGGGGCAGACGTCTACCCCGACTTTTTTTTTCTTCATAAAAAATTCACCAAATTTTGGAATTAGTTTGACCTTGTGACAATTTTTTCCCCAAAAAAACATTGAAATTCAATATACTTCCTACAATCACAAGAATTTCAGGAGTTTCATAACCAGTTTTAAGGTTGTTATTCAAGTCCGTTTGTAAGTTTTTTTCTTATGTATAACATGGGCACTGGTGGTCTAATATTTCCAATATTCAGGCTTACTACTAATAATCATCCTTGTCTCTTCCACAGTACATTAATTGATCAAATAGCTTATTATGTTCTCACAAGAAGAATTTTAATTGTTAAGGTCTCTTTTTTTCAATTTTGTGACAATGTAGCTGAAGTGGCAATTATCTATAAGCCAATTTATCTATATTAGATAACCCTTCTATATTGTGAGGTAGCAATTGAAACTTAATATATAATCTGGTCAATTTTTTAAACTTTTAAAATCATATTTCGAAATTTTCCAACCTAAAAATCAATTTTGAAAAATAAATAAATGACCAGTTTGAAAAAAAGACTCATTTGTCTTTTTAAGGTCACAAAATCTGGAACTCTACACCTTTTATTAACAAAATAGTGTAAGTTAAATAGTGGTTCTCTTCATTGGTAGATAGATATCTTATCTACATTTAAGCATTGTGGACAATGAACAACAAAAAAATAAACGAAGCGTGTGACTCCTTTCATCCTTGATAAGGCCAGAGTGAAATGCACCCATTTGGATGGCTGTTGGTAGGGTTTTCCTTTTGGCATTGGGCTTCCTGTCTCCCAACTCACCACCCGTGGTCAGAACTTAGGTTAGGTAGTCTATTCAATGTTCTACCTACTTGCACTTGCTGTTTTATAAAAAAGTTGGTACTTCTCTTTTCTTTCTTTTACTAGCATGCATGCTTGCTTGCCTACCACCTACAGACTACCAGCTTATTACATATTGACTACATACCCAACTTTTGGGCATTTGCAAATTAAAGTGTTCATAAATGAATGTCAGTATGTCAATTTTCTTTTGCATTCCTAGAGATTGGAATGTGTCTCATGTCAAATGTTTTTATTAACCTTTGTGAAAATGGACTTGTTCATATGATTCTTATGTAATTTAGTGTGATATATAAATGAAACCATTTGAAACTGAAAGTCTTACATCAAATGGAGGACTTTTTAAAACAAACAACTTATTGTGTCACTATCTTTATAAAAGTTTTAAACGTACTCACCATAATCATGCATTGTAATGAAATAACATCAATTTCTTTTCAAAAATCATAAATGTGATTTACAATTCAAAATGAAGCTCTAAACCATTTTAGCATCATGGAAAAGTTTTATGAACTTTTAACAAGATCAAAAATCAACAAAATGGGCATAATTCTTGATGTCATGATTTTGTGACATTAGAAAAAAAAAAATCACAAACATTGTAACATAGTGTCATGCGAAATGAGGTGGCCGACTTTGCAGGGATACGAGGCTTTGTATGACGGCTAGGACGAATTAACTGGGCTGATCCATTTTCGGCGTTCATCACTTACTGCATGGACTGCTGTAGTCGTTCTTTTCTCCTTTTGATGGGTGTGTTCTAGATACTTGGAGGAATGGCGGCGGGTTGTGATTAAGGGTGATGGCGCCGAAC
>Ga0116228_10002352_pt1 | contig 16358 bp, 7 predicted proteins | sample S1TSphfallax_2_FD_89694 | JGI IMG/M metagenome (GOLD analysis project Ga0116228, IMG submission 89694) | Host-associated microbial communities from peat moss isolated from Minnesota, USA - S1T2_Fc - Sphagnum fallax MG | ecosystem: Host-associated > Plants > Peat moss > Unclassified | place: USA...
ATGTATTTTTGTGAGAATAGAAGTTTGCATATCACATATGCATTTTTTATGTTTGTAGAGGTTACATTTAATTGGGTGCAATTGTAATAAAGAATGCACCCCCTAGGACACATTGATTAACATAGAAGTCCACATGTATGTGATTATGTAACATAGGTAGGTAGGATATGATGGAATGGTTCACTTTTTCATTCATGACTACACATGAAAAATATATATTGTATGGTGCATCATTAGATTTGAACAAGTCCTCCAAACCGAATTATTTAACAAAGTGTTGACTTTCACCAAAGTTGGGGTTAGGTGTTAGGAGGCTTTGAACATGGTGGTCATTCCATGATAATTGCCAACATTTTTATTCATTTATTTATACCTATATCAAACCTACTACCTTACAATATGCCAAACTCCTGTTCTTGGATGGATGTAAGAGAGTTTTTTTTGTTGCTTTCGGAATGAATGTTGATAACATGTTGTATTAATCATCTAATTGTTGCTTGTGCTACATTTCAAACACCAAAAGTGATTCCACAATAGAAGACTCATTGTCCCCTCCTTTTGTAGTCCTTTTAATGTTTTCTTAAATGGACAATTTGGCCACAAAGTTTTGACTAGTAGTACATGACAACGATGTCCAATGAACTTATGCAGTTAATTGACCTTGTGATTGCAAATCAACAACATAATTTTATCATGTTTGCTAGCCACAAATATTCTTGAAAATATTTGTCTTGTAATCATACTACCTATTGAAAAAAAGTGTAAAACATAAGTGCATTTATTAGACCAATACTAAGTTCTTTGTTATTTAATCATGAAGGTTTGTGTTTTTTTCTAAAACAAAATGATGTTTTGTGAAGTCACATTATTAGAGAAAAAATAATAATGTGTGGATATTAATAATAATCAAGATTATATATTATGCCATAATGATTTATGTTTGCAAACTTCAAAAATCACACCAAATATTTAGGTGGAATTCACAAAATTTCCTTTTATTGACCTTGAAGTTAATCACCATAACTCATTCTAGGTACCAAACTTAATCCTTACACAATAGTAAACATGTTTTCAAATATTAAATAAATAGAAGTTTAATATGCACTAAGTTCATGAAACCTTATTCTACCTACCCCAATTTGATGACTTCTCAAATGACTTATCAAGTATGATTGATTAAACTTTATTTTACCTACCTTATTGAATGATTCATCAATGTTCATGAATCATCACCTCAACTTCATGAGTTGCCCAAGAAGCTAACAAAGTCCAATTTTGAAAATTCAAAAGTCTTTAATTAACCATATTGTATTCAAATTATATAATGTCCACATATTCAAGTTACAAGAACACATGTCATGTGTGGTGAACTATTTGAAAACCCTTCAAGTTTTGTTAGGCCTTTGTTCTCAAATTTGGTGTATTTAAAAATGAACATATGATCCACATAGACATTTAACCTTGTGTTGAATGACATGTTTGCTTGAAGAAGGTCTAAATAATAATAATATCCATACTTGTAACCATTTAAGGCAAATTTTGATGCATGTTTTGAGACTTGACTACTTGTGAACTATTCATTTGAATCATGTTTTCTTCTTTTTCATAATGAAAGAATTCCATTGTTAATACCATTAATGCAAACATTTATATGTGTTTTCATTAAGGTCCTTCCCTAATACCTATGTGCTTCATTTACCAAAGTGCATGCTTTGTAGTTACTTGAAACATGTATGCCAATTCTATCTTTAATCAACTAAATTTAGTACAAGATATAAAAATCACAAAATTGTACAATAGTGATCTAAGCTCCTTTTGAAAATATTGTTTTATGTTAATATAACAATAATGTTTAGTGAGTTTCAACATTAAGTGAACCTAAGGTGTTTGGTATATATCACTAACTCTAAAATGTCTAAGGTCACTTGTGTTATGTTCATGTACATGTGTTCATAATTCATCCTAACTTTATTATTTATGAATTTTTTTCTTGGATAACTTTGGATCTTGTGTGTGCAATTTCAATTAAAGATAACATCAATTTTATATACACCCAAGTTAAATCATAAAGAAAAAAACAAGCGGTCTATCACTTTATCAACTAAAATTTAAAACACATTACATCATTATTAGCTTTAAAATGATAGTAGATATTTTATCTTTGAAATATCAACAACATCATCTATATATGTTGTATTCTTATGGTAGGTATTTAAGGTGACATTGCAAGTGTATAATGCTAACATTTAAAATTTAATTAAGAAATTGAACCTTTCAATTTTAGTTTTTGAGAACCTTGGTTGCTTCAAGGAAGGGATCCTAAATTTAAAGAAAATCAATGCCTTGAATAGCCAATTTACCAGTTTTGAAAAATCCAATAAAATTTCCACATTGTTACACAATCTTTCAATAAATCAACTAATTTGGTGCAAAGTTCATAATTATAAACAAAAAATGGACTTTTAACATGAATAACTTGTAGTAAAAGGAAATACTTTCATCTAACTTTAGTGTTTACATTGCAATATAAGAACTAAAAACATTTTATATGTCATCCTCAATCAAATAGACTAAAAAAGGATTATTTGTATTTGGAGAATCTCTAAGACATTACACCAAAACCCAACATTCATGACTAAAACATTTTGCAATTATATCCCATTTTTAATCATTGAATGACATATCATTAGCTAGTTTTAATCATGCTTATTATTGCATGATTACAAAACCTTGCAATCAACGACTATATTTGTATTACATAGCTATAATGTTTGGCAATCAACAATTATAACATGGCTTCACACCTTCCTATCTTCCTTCCTACTTATCTACCTACCTACTTTGGTTCATGGTTATAATTATCTAAATTGACGTAGTATGTCATTTGAAGTTGTAATTGGGTGGATCATAATAGTGTTTATAATGCACGAAATTCAAAATGAATGTGTGTATACATTTTTTATTTTTTATTTTTTTCATGACATTATTTGTCGTCATGTGAAGTGGTAGTTGAATGGTTAAGGTCTTATACTACAAAAACCCACCAAACATAAATCCATTGAAGATAGCCTTTCTTGTCTTTTATGATTCTTTCCTTCTAATCCATTTAGATGGGAGAAAGCATTTTTATTTCCTCACTTTGTCCCTTGTTGAAATCACACCACTTTTAACAGGGAGAAAAAAAACAAAACAAAACACACACACAAACACACACAATTGTAAAGAATAGATCAGAATCTCATATAACTACCTCCTACAACTCTAGAGCTCCCACAAACACATACATTGGTTCTTTTCACACCAAAACCACACACAATCCATTTCTCACGTCCTCCAAATACATCCCAAATATTGGCAGAGGCAATGGGTAGCCAAAACCAGTCTTTTCTTCCTTCATCTTTGTCTAGTGGTTCCCTCATCCCCTTCCCTAAAAAATCTAACCTCCATATCCTATTTTAGTGGAGTTCATCTAGTTTATTACCAACTAGCCCTACTTCTAAAACATTAGCTAAAATAACGATTTCACCTCTTAAATTAGTGGAGGTGATAAGTCTTGCCTACCACCAATAGTTTTGGAATTCCTAAGAAACCTTCTAAATTAACGAACCTTGTTTCTGGCCTCTAAGGCAGTCATTATTAAAACAATGCCTACCCAATCAACCTCACTTATCAAGCACCTTGAAGACTACCCTAGCTAGCTGCACTGAGTTACAGGGTGAATATATTACTTCAAAACCTTGAAGCATAGAGCAACCAAGTTTTACTTAGGTTTGTCCAAAATTCAACATGATGGTAGTAGCTTGGTGTATGTCACAATTGACAGAGTCATATGAAAATTCCAACAAAGGTTTGAAAGTTTGAAGACAAAAAAGCCTGTTATAGAATATAATTAAATGTGGTTGGTAGACTTTAGACAAAGGTGAAAAGATTAGAGTTATCTGGAAAGTTACCCTCTGTTTCACCCCCTATCTCCAATGCTTTCGCCCCCTATCCCCTCTTCCAGTGATATCCACAAAGTAAGGAAATTTTATTAATTCTGGGTATGAAATGCTGAAACTCAGCATTTAATGCACAAGGTTAAAGAGTAATTATAGTAGTTGTATAGGTAGGAGCAGTGAAAATATATGGAGCAGCAGTGCAGGTGCTCAGGAGAAAGTAAACACGGGATGAAACTCACTTTACCACCAAAATTGGTGGAAAACTAGTTTGGGTCTTAGTTATTTCCTTTTGTAAAATTTTCATTCCCAGTTACGCGTTTGATGCCCTATTATGTTAAAACTGGCCGTTCTCGCCCCCTAATCGCCTGACTTCAAGGATAACTCTATTACATGCCAAATTTCCAAACCATTTGGCAGTGAAAATAAGCATTAAAATATTATATTTTCATAGCAGATGATCTACCCTAAGGTTGAAGGAGATTGATCAATCCAACTTTACTACAAGTGCTCAAAGTGTTGTTGTTTCATTTTTGTCCCTGAGATGGTGCTATGCACTATGCAGCTTTGTTAAAGATATTATGCCCCATTGAAAGATTCTCAATTCTGTTTCTCTCTCTTCATGCTCTTCAAAAGCAGATATCCCAACAACTTGTATACCTACATATGGTCTAGACTGTATGCATGTGAATTGGAGATTGTTGTTGGCCTTGCCTACCAAGGCAAGGATATCGTGTTTAGATTCATTATAGAGTATAGTAGCTTAAGGGATTTTGGCCCCTAAGGAATAATAATAGGTCTCTTTTTATATGAGAAATTTTCAAAGATGATATTTTGGCTTGTGTTGACACTTGAGATTACTTACAGAGTTATAATATATCCTGAAGGATTTTGGTTTCTTTAGAGGATTTTTTGAAGATTATATTTTTGCATGGTGGAATATTTGAGTTTCCGTAATTCTTCTTTTGCCTTTAGATACTTTTTAATGTAAATGGCAAGGCCACAGTGTCTCACATCCCTTGTTAATTTGTAGAAAGGCCCTGAGGTGCCAAGAGTCCTGAAACAGTGAAGTTTCTTGCAGCCCCATGAAAAGGGGTACTAGTCTAGGCAAAAATTGGTGACAACCACTTGCAAGTTACATTAATTAGTTGTATTCCACATTGCAAATTTCAAAAAAATTTGAGTAGCATGTGCCACTCTGATTGACACATCAAAATTTTTTTTTTGGAAAGGCCGCCAAATAGGACATTGTACTCTCAAAATAAAATCATAGAGTTCTTCCCTTCGGGGGAGTTATATATAAGTTCCGAGAGTTCAACTTTGGGCAAAGGTTATGAGATGATGTGTGATGCTATTGGGAAGATCGTAATGACTGCATTAACAACTTGAGGAACATGTTGAGGAACACATTGAAGACATCAAACTCCAAGAATTCCTCTGCATATTGGGAACACGGTGAGAACCCATTGGAAACTTGAGTGAAGATATTGAGAACTTCATGATAACACATTGAGAACATCAAAATTGAGAAAATTCTTTGCCCCCCAAAAAACTAGGCGTTTTGAGTTCTATTCCTAACTGTGTTAGTTGCCCATTTTTGTATAGACTAATACCCCCTTCATGAAGGTGAGTACCTAATTGGGGTTCCACTACATCAACAATCAGCTTCTAGCAGGTCATTAACCTATGTTTTTTAAAAAACTGGCGACTTTTTTCCAAATGGCATATTTTTTCAAAATTGTGAAATAAGAGTTTTTTTTTTAGTTGGAAAATTTGAAATACAATTAAAAACTCACTGTTTCTATATTAAGTTCCAATAGGTAGCGAAAAATATAGAAGCATGCTTAAACAATTTTACTTTCATATTGGACTTGCAACCTAACAAACACGTGGACTTATAAAAACCCACAGGAGATTTTCTAGTGTCTTTGGAGGTAACCTTGCATAGCCTAATTTTTGTGTGCAAGAGGCGAGCATTTTGTTTTATGAAATGCCTTCTCTTTTTGTTCAAATTTCCATCAAGTATCACGAGGATTTTGAAAAAAAATCTCATAGGTATACCAAGTAATGCCCTGGGAACTGGGTGTTCCTGAAGTAAAGGTGTGTTCACACTTGGTGTTAGGGACTCTAGTGGTGAGTCCCTTAACCTCATGTTACTCATTTAGGACTTAAACCTACGTACCACAAAGATTTTATGTTAAGCTAACATTCACTTTAACATTGAGCTATCAGGCTATTGAACATTGTGTGACATCGTATTCACTTTAACATTGAGCTATCACCTATTGAACATTGTGTGACATCGTATTCACTTTAACATTGAGCTATCATCTATTGAACATTGTGTGCCACATACGATGTCACGTAGACTTTCATTTCACATTGACTTAACATCAAGTGTGAATGCACCATAAAGGGGTGTTCACACTTGGTGTTAGGAACTCTAGTGTCGAGTCCCCTAACATCATGTTAAAGTCATATAGGACTTAAACCTATGTACCATGAAGATTTTATGTTAAGCTAACATTCACTTTAACATTGAGCTATCACCTATTTAACATTGCATGCCACCTAGGATGCCACCTATATTTTCATTTAATACTGACTTAATGTGTGAATGCACCATTAAGTGGACCCAAGTTCCCCTCGGGTCCACCTTGGGTGAGGGAGGGAAGGCTTACTTTGGGAAGAGTGGACTCCTCGGCCATTACCCTACACTTTTCAACTTGACTAGAAGCAGCAGTAAATGCAGCATGGTGAGGGCTTGTCTGCACAGTGCCATGGTGTGATGACAAGCTGCCTGCATTCGCGCAAGAGCAAGCAAAACGTGGTGCTAAGCGCTGGCATCTAGTTCCACGGGCCACGAAGGCGCGTGCTGTCATTCTCGCAGAAATAACTCAACCCTGGACTCATCCTCTGATATGCTCACTGACAATCCAAAGCTTGTTTGGACTGCAGGAACATTTTTATAAGTTGGCAGAGAGTTCAGGAACATTGTCCATGGGGATTGTCAGACTACATATCCTGAGCATGGATTTTGAATGTTAACCTTTCCAGTAAGGCAAAGTCTCGCCTTTGTCGCTCCTGTCGCCTTGCACACAGGAAAGCTCGTAAGCAGCCTGTCGCTTTGTTGGTCGTGTAGCCTTCCAAAGCGAGGAAAGCACCATAAGGAACCTGGTTGTTGAGGTGGGACCTCCCACTTCCCTGAAGATTGTTGGACAACTTTCTGTGGCGGTGCGACTAGTCTGAAATCCGCTCAACTTTGCATTGCGTAACCAACCTACTTACATGATTCAAGACAACATTTTCCAATGGTGAAGAGACTTAAAGACTTAAGAGCAAGAATGACGACATGGAAGTCAAGTATGCACTGTAACACTTTTGGCCGGGTACATAGACTACAACTTGCATATACAATATTGGTACCAGTACTGGTATTAAAGAACATACCAGTCAGGTATGACCTAAAGGCAATACCAGCCTTAGGCCAATACCAGCCTGGTATGGGACCAGAGGAAATCTCAGGTACATACCAAGTGTATGGTACTGGTACACCGGCTGCAACCTAGGTATGTAGTACTGGCATTGAAGAACATGCCAGTGAGGGTATGACCCAAGACAATATCAGCCTCATAGCAGTACTGGCTTGGTGTGGGACCTGAGGTAATACTAGGTATATACCTGCCTTATACCAGTACCAATACCAGGTTTATACCTGCCTTATACCAATACCAAGTTTATACCTGCCTTATACCAGGCAAAAAACAGCCTTGGAGCTAAATTTTCCAGTACTAGACTGGTATGAAAGTTTTAAAAAAGTAACCCTCACCAGTACCTCCTGGGTATGAGAAAAAGAAAGCAGAAAACACCTGATACCAGGACCAGTCTGGTATGTTCAAAAGTTCATACCTGCACAAGACTGGTACCAGCCTTACCCCCGAACTAATACCAGGTTTATATCTACCATATATACCAGGCCACAAATGAGCCTTGGATGCAATACCAGTACCGAACTAGTATGAAAGTTGTAAAAAAGTACCTAATGCCAGGACCAGTCTGGTATGTTCAAAAGTGGATACCAGTCCAACACTGCACAGTACCATGATGGAAGTCAAGTGGCCCACTGCACCCAGTCTACCTAGTAAGGAAATGCATTGAGCCTGGTAGGAAGAGATGCGATTCTGTCAGGTTGGAAGGGTTCTACTACTTTCCAGGGAGTGATCCAGAGCGCAACTGGGGTTCCCCACCTTTGATTTTAGCTAACAGAAAGTAAAGTGGAAACAGCAGCTGACCAGTTAGTGGTCTTGCCTAGGAAAGAACCTAAAAGAGAACGTGAAAAAGACACCAAAACCGGTCATGTACTTTAGCTTTACACAGCGAAGTTTGTCTCTAATTTGTTGTGTAACAACCCCAACAATGTTTACCTGCTTACATATTGAAGTTTGTCTCTAATTTGTTGTGCAACCCCAACAATGTAAACACCTGCTTACATATTGAAGTTTGTCTCTAATTTGTTGTGCAACCCCAACAATGTTAACCTGCTTACACATCCAAGTTTGTCTCTAATTTGTTGTGCAACCCCAACAATGTTTACCTGCTTACATATCCAAGTTTGTCTCTAATTTTTTGTATAAGCCCAACAATTACTTGTGCTTTGGTGTGGAGTCTGGAGACCAAAAACTTCTCATTGAAATTCAAGCAACCATGATTCTTTCCCAAGCAACCAATTGCAAGAAAAACAAAGGACTGTTTGCTGAAAATAACCAGTTGGATAGTTGGATTGCCTACCTAAGGTAGGTGATACACCAAATGCATTGAATTTGTGGTCCCCTATGTGGTGCTCATATGACATTGTTTGTCACTAATAGGACTTTAGGAGTTTAAAGTCGGTACATGGTTATGTAGGATGTTAAACACCCACAAATGAGCTTTGCCTGGGCTTGTTGTTTCGTGTCTTGCGTGGTTCTGTATAGTTTTGTGCAATTTGTGATTTTGCTTGGTTAAAATTGTTTTGTCATAACAACTAAAAAAAAAAAAGTTTCTTGCATGTTTTTCTTCCCAAAACCAATTTCAAACCCACCACCTCAAAAGAGAAAAGGACTTTTACCATTAGCTTACTTCTAGGCATAGAGTAGAATCAAGGCAATGTTTTATTTAACCTAGAACTAGGCTAATGTTATTCAAACCTTTGATAGAACCATGGGGCTCTATGTAGTGTGTCACACTATGGTACAAACAATGTTCATTGGGGGGGTTATTTGGTGTGTGGCACATGTTATAGAAACCTAGGCCAAAGCCATGTGCCTAAGTGTTAACAAATATTTCTATCTATCCCATAATGATGTTTGCACAAAATATGATGATAGTAGGTAATAGTAAATGTTGGAGGATTATGTATTTGTTTACAAGGGTGTAGAGGTTCCTAACTTTTCTTGTGAGCGACAAAGATAATTGATTTATCACAATAGAATTTGGGGAACTTGGCAAAGGCCCATCATGTCTTAGAACTTAACGGAAGACTTATGTGTCACCCAAGTAATTAGTTTATTGGATAATGAAACAATCATTTTCATCAAGAAGTAAGTAATGCATCATAGAATAATATAACACCCCTCGTGAATCAAATGAGAATGATTTATGCATAATTTGAATTGAAAGGACACATGAATCTAGTATTGTGATTTTAACAAGGTTATTGGGTTACAACCACGTTGGCACAATTTGTTCATGGCATATTTCAACATGAATGCTTGTATATCCCCAATGGCTACTCTCCATGTAACAAATATTAGCATGTAATTTTATTTTTATAGTTTAGACTATATGAAAAATTTAACATGCATCATGATTTTGTGATGTTCATGACACTTAAATAAGTGTGATATCTACACTAGAAATCAAGGGGATCATTTTGTGTCATTCAATATAAATGGAATTACAAATGAACATTATAATTGCCAATATTGGTCACAAGAATGTTTTGTTCAAAGCGTAACTCATACTTCCAATTTGGGTGAAAGAGGACATGACCCTGTAGTTAGGTTTTTAAGTTTATACCAAATTGTCAAATTCACTTAAAATTTAGGTTCCACAAGATCTTGGTTTGTACCATCTAATGAGAAAAGGGTGCAATTTTGGTAAAGTGAACCTAGACATGAGTTTGTACATGATGTTTGAAAACACCTTTTCCTTACAAAGTGTTTTTCATAAGATATATTTCCTTGTTGAACTTCATGGGGCTTGTTGTTTTGTGTTTTGCATGATTCATGTTTTGAGCACAACAATTTTTTTTGTTATGGCTTGTAATGAAATTTGAATGCACAAGTGGTTGCAAGATAAGGTGGACCAATTCCCATGAAAATAAATAGTCCATTTGCTAGTGTTAAAATGACAATCTATTGTCATATCATTATCTAAGCATGAAAGATTATAAGGTGGTTAATGAACTAATATAGATTACATGAATAAAAGCCCAATTGGATAATTCTTTAAAGCATACTTTTTTTTTTCTAATTCATTGAAATCTATTAACAAATGATTATGGCATGGACTTTGAAAATAAGGTCCATTTCAAAACATTCAAAAGTTGATTAAAAACAAATTGAGTTAAGGAGTTAAGGTTTCTATAAAAAAATATTTTGAATCTAAGTTCCTTTTGATTTAATATGTCATATATTGAGTCCTTATAAGATATCCTAAAGGAAAATGTCATATAAAACCACTATAGAAGACCAATCCATGTTTTTGAACTAAAAAATCCATTACTCTATATTGGTGTATATATGTTATATTTTTAATGAATGTTTTCTTATTCAACTCGAAAATTTTAATCCAATGGAAATTTTGGTGTAATAATGATTTTATGGCATGTTAATGCACAACATTTTCCAAAAAACTTTTGTGTGATGCAAAAAAATGATCCACCTTATCTTGCAATGAACCTCACCATCACAAGGAAGTAGGATCTAATTATTAGCACTAGATTATTTCCCATTACTTGAAAGAACTACACTCAATTTTTTGTTTGTTTATAACTTTTCAAGTTTTTAATAAAACCTTGGAATAGAAGTACACAAAGTGTCACATTGAACCTTTTTTATTACAACCCCACAAAGTTTGATGGGAGTGTTTGACATTTTCCATGTTTTTCCATTGAATGGTTGCACCTTTAATTTTGAATAGTCGAATTGTTTTCCATTAGCATCAGAAACTCATGCAAGCTAAAGATGTAACTAAAAGGATCGATATGTTTCTTTTCCAATAATATTAAAATCTAAGTTGAAGGTGTAGCTACGTTTTTACCCTATCAATTCAATTTCAAAATGTGTGTGAATACCAACCATTTTGTCCTCTCATGTGTTTAAATGGAATTCATGTCGTGTTTTTGGCATAGGGATAGGTGGCTTTGAAGTCATATGTCACTTTTTCAAAATAAATCCAAATGTTGATTCATTTTTAAAATTAGGTCCAATTAACAACCACAAAAAATAAGCCAATGCAATGAATGTGATTACATTGTTCATAACAAAGGAATAATATGGCAAAAGTGAAACACATAAAGTAGGATAAAATAGGATTGAAATTGCATAGCCAAGGAACTTTGAGGGAAAGTTGATCACTAATTTAATATTAAATTTTGCCAAATGCAATTCAAAGTCCCACCCACCACACCCAAATTGTAGTAAAACTCATGATGAAATAAACATAATCACCATGTTTGTTTAAATCATGGAAACAAAAAAACAAGGTCACAAAATTATAGTGAAGACAAGGTCTTAAGTGGCAACAATAATCCACACTTTGTGATCTTTCCAACACTAGAAGAAATCATTGTTTATTTGACTAGAAAATTAGACCAAAAAATTGGGCAACCAAAAAAATTAATTAAAAAATTAGGCCAAATTTGAATAATAAGAATGTAATAATAGATAAATTGTAAGTATTTACCTACCTACCTACCTATCCACAACCCACTTAGATATTATTCATTTACACACATGTACTTGAAAGTATATATATAAATATACATATTCCACATAATATATGTTGGTAAAGGGGATTGAACTTTAGTTTCCTTGGCTTCACACTAATGTTTTGGCCATCAAACCACCACACCACTTTGTAAAACAATATATACCAAATGGATTTAATATGTTTATTTGAACTTCAATTACTTTCATAAGTAGGTAAGTAGGTAGATAGTTGATAGGTAGATAGATAGATAGATAGATAGATAAATAAATAGGAAATATAACAAGTAACTAAATAGGTAGAAAAATAGACGTTAGGTAGGTAAATAGGTGCTAAGGAGGTAGGTAGGTAGGTAAGTAGATGGTAGATAAGTAGATAGGTAGTGCGTAAGCAAGTATATGTTAGGTAAGTAGCCTAATAGGCATATATAACAAGTAGGTTAATTAAACAAATTAATATGGCAATTTGATTAAGCATAACCATTTAATATGGCCAATTTGAATAAAACATTAGCTTGTTGATGGACCATTTTAAAAAATTGTCCCTTTTAATTATATGTATGACTTAACACTTAGTCTAAAGACTTAACTAGAATAACCATGTGTCTTTCATACCCCATGCCTTTAGTCAAAATGAATTTCCTTTTGGTTAGTGTGGACACTTTAGTTGAGTTGAACCTTTTGGAAAACCATGATTTCTTGTAGTGCAACTTGTAATGGCCTTTTAATAAGGGAATTCTATTGAATAAGTAATTCATATGCAAACATGTAGATAGTTGTGTCCAAATGTTGACCCAACTAATTGCACTAAATGAATGAAAAAATGGAAAAAAATTGTTTGTTTTTTACAAATATATACATTGAAATGACTATTTTAGCCAAGTTCATATACTACAACACATTTTGGGTTTTTCATTTTCCATTTGTGATTAAATAATAGTTATGAAGGACATACTTGTTAATCATATTATCAATTAGTTTTTTAATTTTGTGATAATATTGGAATTCCATGTCAAAAATTCTCATAGTGTGACATGTAAAGTGTAATGTGATGTGGACACCATGCCAACTTAATCATCTTACAAAGTAATAATTATAGAAATGTTTTCACATAAAATTAACATGTGTAAAAAATTGTTGCAATAGGTTACAACATGAATTGTGACTTGTAAGTTTTTTTTGATGCCATGTGTCAATCTATTATTTGATAATCAAGGGCATGTTTGTAGTTGCAATATTCATCCAATATTCACAAGTGTTATGTCATGTTGCACCAATGTGTCAAGGTTTTATTTAATATTAATTTTTTCATTTGGAGATGCAAACATTCACTATTGGTTGTGTAATGGGGATTAGTTTTTGCTTTCACAAGTCTTTCACATTGGGGGGGGCTTTAAAAAAATTACACTTTTCTTGTGTACATTTTGTATTTTTTTTGGGATCAAATTTTCATTGATTTCATCTAATGTTTAAATAAAGATATAAAATGGATTTTGATATAAAGGCCCGTAACATAAATTTTTTTCATCTTTCAAATGAAATTATTTTTTCAACAATTTTTAAAATTTCAACACATTTATGTTCATTTGAATGAAAAACTTGTCCAGACGTTTTTTGTGAAATCACATTAGTCAAACTTTTCAATTGTAATTGAAATGGTATAATCAACTCATATTCAATATATAACAAAATACTTCATCAAGTTTTGCAATTATTTGAATCATTATATATATATGCATTTTCCAATATATTGTGGTAACATTTATTTTCTCATAAATATACTTTTTAATCATTTAATATTTTTCAAAAAATGTAGTTTCCTTTGACAATTGCATTATTTGACAATTGAACTACCTTATTTTGAGTGTAATCTATGAAAATCTCTTTTAATATTGACTTGGTGGAAGTCGAAAGTTGCATAGTTTTGAAAAACAATACTTTTGACAACATTTTTTGGCTATTGTATTGTGTTTTCACCCTAGTCACAATGACACATCTTTGGGTTGCAAAGGTCTTATGACTTTTCTTTTATGCCATGTGTCAATTTACTATTTAATAACTAACAACTTGTAGTTGTAACATTCATATAATAATGGCATGTATTGTACTTTATTGCACCCATGTGTCAAGGTTCTATTTGATATTTTTTTGTTTAAAGATTCAAACATTCCCTATTAGTCATGCAATGGGGACTAGTTGTTACCACTTGTCATGAAATTCTATAGAATTTTTTATGCAAGTTGTTTATAAATTTTGTTTTAAATTGCACTTGGGACTTTTTTTAATTAATGACACGTGTCAACATGTTATTTGAAAGCTTGGGACATGTTATAAATATAACATATAGCTCATAGTTGGATTTGGTGTATTATTGCATGTAACCACATGTCAAAGTTTTATTTGATATGCATGATATATATTAGGGGTTGCAAAATTCACATCACTAAAAAAAAATCATGTCATATGCGACCAATCATTACACAATTACGTGCAATTAATTGTTGTTTACAACTAGATTAATCATACTTGCAATCACAAAATGGGCATTATATAATTTTTGCTCTATATAGTTGTGTGTGCAATTAACATGCAACTAATGGTGTACAAAATGAACATGTGTCATAAAAATGATGGCTTAAATTAGTATACACATACCTAAGTTAGTATACCCAATACATATATTTACCTAGGTTTGGATGTATGTACCTAGGCCTAAATAGTTAATATGTATATTATCTATGGTGCCTTAAGCATATGTTAATTGTCAAGTGATGAAATAAATTTTTGGAATTTTTGGACTCAAATTTTTATTGTCAAAAAAAATACTACCAAAAGTAGTTGTATATTTCTATTGCCAAGAAATTAAAAAGTTGATTTAAGTTTTCATATTAAGTTATAAAAGGCAAATAAGATCTTCTTATAATTTTGGAGTGATTTTAGGAGTTTTACCTTTTTCGATGGGATCATTGTTTTGATCCTTATCCCTACTTTTGATCTACTTAAAAATGGAGTTTGAAAAGGGGATCTTGTTCATTATATTTTGAAATTTTTTTTCTGTTTTTGAAATGGTATTTTTCTTGAAAATTAGAATTTTTACATTCAGGTGTTGATTTCTTTTCCAACTTTGTTGAAGTTTTTGAAAAGAACTCAGTAATATATTTATACTATCAATTTTAGAATTTCTTTCTTGCGACTATTTGTCATTATAAAATTGTAGCATGTAGGAATATATTTTTCTCCTCGCTTCATTTTATTTACTTCCAAACTTAGGATATTACCAAGTGGCCTTAACATTAGTATACCTAACCTAGGTTAATATATACATTTGTTAGTTACCTATGGTATTATTAATTATAAAAACAACAACACCAAATATTATGGTTATTATAATAATATTTTAATATTACTTATTATTAATTGTTAACTATTATAACCTATAATAATTAGGATAACTAGTAGATTAATTAATAAATTAATATAACATTTTACTAAGTAGTAGTTAGAATTGGGATGCAATTAAAAAAAAAATCCCATATTGTTTGTCCTACCTTTCAAATTTGTAGAATATATAAGTAGGTGGATTATAGTTATTTAAAAATAATTGGAATTTGGGATGAAGCAAAAAATAGACAAGAGGTTTGGTTTTAAAGGCTAAAATCAAAATAAAATATACAAGATTATCCCAAATTACCTACCTATGCATAGCTATAACCTAATGCCACCTATCAATAGCCTATCAACCTTAAGTTGAATGATCTAAATTAAACTAATAAAAATACCAAATATCAAAATATCTTTAAATTGCCATGTGACAGAATACAATAGAAGTTGATTTTAGTTACATGTAATTGCATTTCATATATGCAATTGACCCTTTTTGAATATGATGGATGAAAATGTATAATGATACCACATATACATATCAAATGTAAAATGTTGTATATAACTAAATTCACATGCAACTTGTCTTAAGCAACTATGGCATTTTTTTAATTACATGTGTGTCACTTGCAATGAAAATTAGTTGCAAATTACAATTGCAAAAGATTGATTTTCTTCTAGTTGCATTGATCATTATTGGTTGTTCAATCCACTTGAGAGATGTTTCGAATGATTTAGTTGTAGAGATGGAATTTAGAGTAGTAAAAGTCAAATATCCCAACTCCACATGTCAATTTGTTATTTGATAATACATGGGAATATTTAGAGTTGCAAATTTTCATTAATGATTGCATGCAATGTGTATCATTGCATCCACATGTCAACATTATATTTGGTGGAATTAAACCCACACTTACAAATTCTACTCAAATTGGGTATTACATGAAGTCTTGATGGCCACATTTATGCATGGCCACACTTTTTACAACACTAGTTCATCTAATGTGGAGTAATGGATGTAAAAGTGTGCATTATGTTCCACTTACTAATACTATCTAGCTTTACACCCATA
>Ga0116228_10002353_pt1 | contig 16356 bp, 12 predicted proteins | sample S1TSphfallax_2_FD_89694 | JGI IMG/M metagenome (GOLD analysis project Ga0116228, IMG submission 89694) | Host-associated microbial communities from peat moss isolated from Minnesota, USA - S1T2_Fc - Sphagnum fallax MG | ecosystem: Host-associated > Plants > Peat moss > Unclassified | place...
CATCTTTAGGAAGATTTAATGAAATCTGGCTATAAAATCGAATATAAAATACAAATCTTTAATCATCCTTCTAGATCTTCAACTAAAACAATGCTGGAAACCAAATATAGAAATATGGCAAATTTTATTATTTTCTCTCACTTCTGGCAATTGAAAAGGGGTTTTTGTTCCATATTGTGATAAATTGACAATCATCCATAAGAACATTTTGCCAAATGTGGATATAAATCAGATATGAAAATAGGAAATTTAATTTGAACCCTTTTTATTTAGGCTACATATTGGAATGTACTTGAACAAATTGATGATTATTTTTTAAAATAGCAAATTAGGGCCTTTTTTGCTTTCACAAAAAATCTTTGTAAGTGTTGAAATGATATTTTCATCTTTAAAGAAAAGAGAAAATTTGCCCCAAAACAACATTGATTGAAACCTTCAAAAATCACTTTATTTCTAGAGATTTTATTTTTAATTCCGCTTTCATGTGAAATTTTTCCAAACAAAAAATCTAATGTGAAGAATTGCTCAAAAGGATGTTTTTGGAACAAATACACAAAATTCACCATATTTTGAGGGGAAAATAATTAAAGTTTGCCAAATTTAGAAATGAATTATGATAGGTCACCAAAACTACACAAGATTCCAAAATATTTCTCATGTCCTCTCTCTCTAGCCAAATTTGGCTCATTCCTCCTGTGGATGGAATATTTCACCCAATGTTTTTGTTTGCAGTAAATTTTTGCCATTTTGCAAAGAATTTTTTCTTCAAAAAAAATAAAAATTATAGCCTGTTTTTAAAAAATTATCAAAAAGGACAGAAAAACTCAAAACATTTGCCCAAAATCATCCCAATCGGTTACAATATGAAAAGATGGTACATAAGATTTTATATTCTCACACTTTCATAAATTCATCAAATTTTGCTAAATATACTTCTGGGCTATCGGCCTTTGAGCAAGATCACAAAATTGAAAAAAATCCTTGTATTAAACTAATGAATCTTGGGATTTTATATTCTATTCAATTTATTTGGGAGATTTTCTATTATAGCCACATTTTTTTTCCAAATTGTATTTCTCCTTTTGTGAATGAACAAATGAATCATACAAGTGGCACCGTGATCACATAAACTTAGGCTAACAATTTTCGCTGTTGTGGTTATTCTAACATTAAAAGGGCCCTTGTGAACCAACACTTGCGCTATGACATTAACCTTTTGTAATGAGGCTTTTACAAGGCTACATGGCTTCCATTCAACATTATTTTTGGTAGTGAAAATTTGCCAAAATGCAGAAACAAGGGGTGAGCACAAACCTTTGTTAAAAAACTTGAAAATTTTAGTTTTTCCCATTGGAATTCAACCATTGTGAGGTGTAGGAAACAAAATGTGCAACACACAACTTGGATCATAAGAATACGATCATTAGTTCATCGTTATTTTGCTTCATGTTTCATAACTTCATATAGATCTATTCATTCACCTATCCCTTACAATATCATTTATAGAAACCTTGTATTTTTGTAAAAGTGCAATGTAGATGATCCTTTCACCCCCCATTTAGAAAATTTCAATATGAACATCCAAATGGATATCCTTTACATATGGTGGATAAGGTAATGCTTTTCTAATTCTTCATTTTACCTTATCAGTGATTGGTTGAATTGGTGGTATTAAAAACCATGGTGGGAAATAAGAATTCCATTGTGGATCTAGCTTCTAGGTGGGACATTTGAAAACATTACAAGAAATTTTGTCCATACCAACTAGTTCCAACTTATGTCCAACTAAACTATTTTTGTGACTTCTAATGTGATTGAGTACATGCAAGGTAAAGTGATTCACATTTTGTGTCATAAGTTAAATTCTATAGGGGTGTTGTGATTGGAAGCTTCATTATTATGCACATATATTTTAATTTGATCTTAGGGACTTGGGTTTAAATTGTCAACTTCATTATAAAAATGAAGATATAAATTGTTTTGCATAACTCATTAATGTAAAAATGTTATGGACTTTGAAAAATCAAAGTTTTGGACTTGTTGACTAGCAATAGTTTTTATATATGGACTTTGAAATGATTGAAATATTCATAGTATGTTATATAGGGAATTTGAATATGATGAATCTTTCTTTTAAAAACATAAATTTGAAAATATTGACATCATATGATTTATATAATTTTTGTTATTGATTTTTAAATTGCATGAAAGTCCTTTAAATTCATAAAGTCCATAGCTACCTCAAATAGGAGTTTCCTAGGCTAGTTGTTTTTAGAGAAGCATAAACTAGGGACCTCCAATAGGGTATGCATTTCTTTTTGAAAAATAACATCAAAATCAAGGGGTTTTTTTATTTGGTTAATCCTTTACCCAATTAAACCTATCAAATATGGAGTTTTTATCCTCAAGGTTATGGCCACTTTACCTTACATCTACTTGATTATCTTACATGGCACCAAGGTTGTTAAAAATGAAATGACATGCCATTTTAATGTTGGCCATCATGTTAGTGTCCATATAAACAAATTAGTTTTTGTGACGGTCCCAACACATAGGTCAACATTGTCAAAAAAAAAAAAAAATTAGCAATTTTGATTGCTACTATTTACCCATAATTCATGAAATCATATTTTATGACTTCATAATTGGGCCCTAAAATAAATATTTTTACAAAACTAATGTTATGTAATTTTATTTAACTTAAAAAAAAATCATTATCTATATTGAAGGATCCATGAATATATTTATGGTATACATTGGTATAATAGGGCCAATGTTGTCCCATTTTGATTGCACTAACTTTAAGGTTTTATTAGTCATTAAAATAATAAATTTTAATGAAAATTTAAAAAATACCCATCTACTTATGCTTGTCATCTTCCATGTGAATGTGATTACTTGTCAAAACATTTATTTACCACACATTTATCGCATTTTTAATGAAAAAATTCAATTTTGAATTGAAAATTTTCAAAGTAGTCACATGGTATCCAAACATGGTTTAAACTATGTGAAACGACATGGTTCAATATACCTTCAACTTTCATAAACATTAAAAATCATTGAAATTGTTTTTGGAATATATTTGTGTTTTTGAATACATAGGTACATTACATTTGTTTTCACAACTATACTCAAAACTCTCACTTTATACATGGAATGAAATAGTTTCTTTTCTAATATTTTGCGTATGTTATATTTTAACATAATATGTAAAAATAATGTGAAATTCTTTCAAAAGTTTGAAATGGGATACATTCAAACATTCACATCTTTGGAAAGTAGTACAATGTGAGATTCAAAAGGGTTTTCACACACAACAACAATTGATGGCCTTTCAAAAGTGTCCCAAATCCATAGGTTTGAGTTGTAAACCAAATTTTTTAATATATTCTTGGGCCCATAGTCAACAATTGTGTTGTAAACCAAAGTCAAAGTTACTAGCTATTGTCCAATGTTCTTCTTACTAAGTACTAATTTTTATTTTTTAATTATAGTAGACTAGTATAACACAAAATCAAAATGTACTTCTTAAAAAAAAATATTTTTAGTACCTACTTGCTATTGCATTTCTCTTTTCTTCTCCGAGACATAATCAAACATGTGGTGTTTTCTTCTTTGTTCATAAATCCAGTGTAATAACATGTAAAAAGAACATAATAAGGTGAAAGCATGTTATGAAAAGGCCAACTTGGGCATTTTCACAACATATGTTTAAAGTATACAATACAATTTTGGGTTTCATTTTTTTGTGTTTGAGTTTTTGATTTTGATTTTCACAAAGTTAATGTTATTTAATTTTTTATTAAATGAAAAAAATATGAAATTTGAAGAATAATGGGTATATTTGTGGTATATGCATTATAATAAAACTTGTTTCTTATTTTATACTACTATGACTTGTACTATTGGCCCAAGTTTTACCATGTTTTCAACTGATTTTCCCTTCCAAACCTTGGTTTTTTGGAATTTATTTGAATTTTCAAGGGTAAAAATCGCTTTAAAAACATTATCTCCCACATTTTGAATCCAAGTCTTACCAAATAAATTTCATCAAATCCTGCTCATCAAGATCTTTCCAATAACACCAAAGCCACATTCCAATTCTTCCAAAATTTTCAGCTAGCATTTAATTTAATTTTTAATGAAAATATCATTCAATATTCAAGAACTTTTGCACCACAAGTCCAAATGCCATGAAACCAAGCCAATGCACTCCTCCTCCTTGAAAGCTTTCCAAAGAGACAAAGAGCATGATTTGAAGCATCCTAGTTCAATGAATTCATCGATACAAACAAAACAAACAAACAACCTTCCTTCATAAATAGATTGCATTAATTTTTTATTTGAGTTAGACTCAACCAAAAAATATTTCAAATGAAAATCTTTAAAATGTCCCACTTCACATTTCTTGTTACCTTCCATTTGAATGTGAAAATTTTAATTCACCACATATTTATAATCATTACCCCCAAAAAACCTTTAATGATATAATAATTATCCAACTCTTCACATGGCTCACAAACATATTTTAATCACATGGAATCACAATTTTTAATAGATATTAGAAATTTCAAAAAGATTTTTAAAATATTTCAATCATTTCACAAGTATATATTTGCATTTTTAGTACAATGTTGTGACATACCTTTTTTTGGTGCAAATTTACTCAGATGTTACATCATATATCAAATTAAAAAATGTAGTTTCTTTGGCAAATTTTGTTTTCTTTGAATTTCAACAAGCTACTATAATATGCATTTAACATTGTAAAAAACCTTCATGATAATGACATGGTTGTAATTCAAACATGGTAACCTTGAAAAATGTTACAATGTGACAATAATCTTGGCCCCCTACAATGTGTTTTGCTCCAACAATCAAAACTCTACAAAATGTGTCAATGTCTATAAATAAATGGGAAAAGAAGTATAATATCCCAATCTTGCTTCCAAATACCAAATTCAAATCCACTTAGTAATTATCTTTTTCAACTAATTACTTTCCCCCTTGATTATGTCCTTAACACTTGTTATTGTATTTTTTCTTGTCATTTAAATGTAAGTAGATTATTGGGCACCTAATTCACCATTAACCAAAATTTGATGGAAAACTTGAAGTTTTATAACAACAAATGCAACAAGTGGTAATTGTTTTATAACCCTTCTTTTCTTTTAGGAATCATAGAATTCATGTCGAATAAGATGTTGGATTTGCATTTCAAATGCTATAGGTTAATAAAAAATATGTTGGGAAGGAGAAAACACAATTGATTATAGGTGACTATGATAGGTATTATGTCTTATTTCCACTTTTGGTTCATGCATATAATACTTTAAACCCCATTGTTGGTGGTGACTGTTCTTGCTTCTATTATGAACAATTCAAAAAGTGCATATCATTATATGACCTCATTGAAATTAACAAGGAAATGGTTTCATTGGTGGTCAAGAAGCAATAAGGTTGTTAAAAGATAAAGATAATGATTAATTATGAATGCCTTAGCCATCTTGCATGTTGGAAAGCTCATGAATCACAATTTACTTACATTGAGCACTTGTGTGGCTCAACAAATTCTAAGAATTGTTGGGTTGCAAATTAAGATCTTAAAAATGTTCAACACTGTAGGTGTATGCACAAACAAATCCAACATACTTGATTGGGCATTAAAAACTTAGAGATGTTTGTGAACATTTATAAATATTAATTTGACGATGAACAATGTCTAATGAATAGTTCATGGAAATGAAAGAAACTTTGATTTAAGAATGAATTTGACAATATAACTAAGATTGGCTTTTTGGAGGTGGATGATAACACCGTTAGATTTTAGGTTTCTTGTTTTGTACTCAATTTTTTGTAGGTTTTATGTGAAGGTGGTATCTTGGGTTACATTAACATAAAGGTGGGCATTTGGAAATGATGAGATAGTTGAAGAATGCAAGGTTTGTCACACTAATGTTGAGAGTAGTTGGGAAAGTTGCAAGGTGCGAGAATGCCAAATGTAGGTGGGTGTGATAGAGGTAAGGTGCATTTATGGGAATCATGAGAGTTAGATTTTATGGTCCTTGAGAATTATTTGGGGATTTTCTAGTTTTTGGGAAATCTTTTAGGATTTTGTGGGGTTTTGGGATTCTTTGTGGATTCTATGGTCTTTGGGAAACTAATATGGAAAAACACATTGAATGTGACAAACTAATTATGCTAATTGAAGGGTTCTTTAATCCAAGATGACCTACCATTTCTTCTTTCAAGATAAATTTGTGTTGTGTGTTAGGTTTTAGGAAGCATGCAAAGGTGGTGAACTTGACCAATGAAGATGTTTTTATATAAGAACATTCTTCCTTCAAAGGCTTAGCCTAGTTGTTGGCTCCATTCTAGCTTTCAAGCATTGGTTTAAGGGTTCTTCATATTGTAGATTGCAACTTAGTTCCATAATAAAATTGTCTATTGTTTTAGGCAAATGTGTGTGTTTGCAAAAGTTGGATCATATAATTTATTCCTTTAAGTAGACTTTTAGCAACACATTGAGGTTCAATGACTTTTCTAATGTTCAAATAGCTCCAAGTTAAAAATTCAAGTTTATTTAGATTGGAACTTATCCAACAACTAACCGGAACCTATCCCAATCTAACCACTAACCAACCTACCTAAAGATAACTACTAACTGAGAACTTGAACAAATTAAAAAGAAAAGAAAAACTGGATCTGGAATCATTCAACAAATAAGAACCTAAGTTGAAACAAGTTAAAATGAAAATAAAAACTAGATTTGGAATTGTTCAAAAAATGAAAATCTAGGTTGGAACCAGATGACCCTTTTGACAAATTTTTGAGATAACTCAACAAGAACCTCTTCATAGTTTGATGGAAAAATTGGAATTGGAGCCAACAAATGGTTATTAAAATTCCAAATATCCAAACAGGACGTAGAGCCATCCTTTATGGTGGAGGCAAAACCAGAAATGGAGGTTATACTAAACAGTAAAGAACCGCCCAACATTGGTTGGAACCTTGTAGGTGTGGCAGATGGCAAAGAGTTTGAAATTGAGTTCTAGGATGTGAGTGTGATGGCCATCTTAGCTGAAAGTTGTAAGGATGGATGGAGAGACAGGAAAGTTGATTGCAAGCTAGGTAGTAAGTCCAAAAAGAGCAGGTGGCCTGTGCATGTTTATTATTGTTTCCAAATCAACCATGAGCATGTTTGTGATGCGGAACTGAATGTGGCTGTGCCAAATTGTTCATGCTTAATCAAGAAGGATTGCAACACCAGGAAGGTCAATTTGAGGTAAGTGATTGGCCCAATGAAAAGGACAGGGTGTCCGAGCTAGCTAGGAAATGAAGGTCTGAAACAACATCATGCATTGGACCTGTGAGTGTTTGGGCACAGGATCGAACTTAGCAATGGAATTTGGTTCAAATTGACCCAGAGGAAGGTGCTGGCAGCAAGACAAGAAGCACTTTACATCTCAAGATGCTCTCATAAAGAAACAATAGGCGGTGTGCTTTATGTTTGGGAATATGAAGCTTGTATCTGGACCTTGCAAAATGGGAAATTACATGCAGAATGTGAGTCATCTGAGAGGGAGTATGTGTAAAAAAGTGCACTACACTGCCTTTGGGAAAGCAATGACCTTTATTACAAGAACCTTATATGGTGCAAATTTGAGCAGAGGAAGGATTTGATTAAGGAGATGCACAAAGAACTTATACATTTTAGTGAGAGGAGAACTTTGGAGGAGGTAAAAAGTCATTACTTTTGGCATAATCAAACAAAATTAGTGAGGGAATTGGTACAAGTGAGGATTGTCAATTGGGTCAAGATAATTGACCTATGAACTACAAAACACAGTACCTATCTCTGAATTCTTTTATCAATTTGCTTTGGATACAATGAGCCCCTTACTTGAGACCTGCAATGAAAACTTCTACATTTTAGTAGCAATAGACCACTACTCTAATGGGTAGAGGCTCAGGCTATTGCTAACCACACAACCAATTGCAAAAGAATGACTTGATTCTTGGAGGCGAATCTTGTGTGTTGTTTTGGCCTACCTAAACATGTACTCACTGACAATGGATATGAATGGTGTGGTGAGTTTGTTGAGAATTCAAATGTGTGCATCATATCGCATCATTCACTAGCATACAACACCAAATCACTCACAATGCAATGGAATGGCAAAGATTGTGATTAAAATTCTCAAACATGGGCTAACCATTTTTGCCTCCATGGCTAAGCATGTAAACATGATTAGGACATGCATTTTCCTCGAGTGTTGTTTGGGTATCACTATGGGGTGCAGGAGAGCATGAAATATTCTCCTTTCATTCAATCCTCACAAGGAGAAAGCCATGCTGGAAGGCTGACGACAAACTAAAAGTATTACATTTGCTCCTTTGGAGGAGAACTCGTCTGAAGAAGGAATTGCTACTTAAATGAAGAGGAAACTGAAGTTGCTGGCAACATTGCATGAGATCTTGTTGGAGAACGTGGAAAAAGCTCAAGAAAGGTAAAAGAGATCTTATGCTGCTCAGAAAGGGGAAGCAGATGTTTGCTGATCTGAAAAGCAGCAGTTGGGCCAAGATGTGCAAGCCTGGTAGAAAGATGGGCTTAGAGGCTGGTTGGGAAGGTCCATATTATATTTTCTAATTGAGGTCTAAATATGATGAATGAAGAAGAATTTGATGAAGGAGCTCTCACTCCAGGTAATGAGAGATAGGACCTGGGAGAGACATCATTGGCAGTTAACTGATCTTCCAAGCTTTGGAGCAAGCTGCAATTTTGTGGGACAAATTTTTTTTGTTAAGGGAATGGTGACATATGTAACAAAAAATTAGCTAAGTTATTGTCTGTTTCTTTGAATTGGATGACCAAATTTTTAAGTGCTCTAGTACTGAGCTTGGCACTGTAAAATGTATGTGTGATGGAAGTAAAACAAATTTTGGGGGTGTACTAGATAACATCTGAGAGAGTGACATTTAGACATGAGAAACTTCTGTTGTGTTATTGAACTAACATATGAAATTTTGCTGCTTGTGATAGTCAGTGTACATCTAGTGAGGAATCCAAGCTCTGGTAAGGACTGTCAGAGAAGGAAATCAGCTAGCACAAGAAAGAGGGCTTAAGAAATGTGAGAGTGTTCTATAAGGTGCAACATGGAAATGGTAATGAAATTAGAACAGGAACCTAAGAGTTGTTAAGATTCTCATAGGATACATGCCCCTCTTTTTGGGGGAGGATATGTTCATAGATGGAGGCACATGTAGTTTAGACATGCAAGTTGCAACCAACTTGTGGACTTGCAAGTGCCAATTTGGTACATTGCACCCTATTTATGCCCAAGATTTCCTCCAGCCCTCCCCTTAAAAAGTTACCATGTAAATGGCAGCTAATTAAAGAAGAAACCATACATGTGCAAGAAGACAATAAAACTCAAATATCCTCCTCTCAAGTGCATGGACAAGAATGAAACATTCACAAGCAACTTGAATTGCTAACAAGAAATGCTAAATTTACTTATGTACACAATGTACCCACAACCTCCGGTCCTAAGTGATATGTTATTTTTTCAGTTTAAAAGCTTGTTGGATGAATCCTTCTCCAAAAGCTCACAGGCACACTTGGCATATTTCATAGCCTTTTGGACTTATTCCTCAGCCAAACATACTAACTTTTGGCGTTATCACTCTTGTGTGTTATGTGGACTGTTTAGCGAGTACCTTGAGGACCGAGGACCTCTTCGAAGCATCTGAACCCCCTCACCTGAATTTGCATCTGCATCTGTGATTTCGCCATTACTTGGTTCACCCAATGCTTGGTTGGCACCTGTATTTCTATTTCTATTGACTCCTGTATCCATTGTCCAATCTGTCATTTCTGCACGCTCTTCTAAACATTGCAAAACAAAGTCCATGGGAGGTCGTCGTGCTGGTTCTGTTTGTACACACGATAAAGCTATTTCAACCCCTCTTTCTACTTGACGAACTTGAATATCATTTAATTGAAGATTTTGATCCATAAGATCGTTCACTAATCTGCCTTGGTCATTCCATTCTCTAACCTGCATGACAACAACCAAAATAAAAATTTGTCAACAATAGTTCATCACAAGTGTTCATTTATTTTACAAGTTTTCTGGCTACTCAAAATGTTTAAACTTAAAACTTATTTCCTAATTGTTAATGACATGACATGACATTTATGAAGCCTAAAAAAAAGGCCTTTTCTACCTTTAATAAGGAATTGAAGTTCTAAAAGAAAGTAGAATTTGTATATATACCAATGTTGACATTGATGCTAATTTTGGCTAACATATCCATATCTTTCCTGGGAAACAACAATCCTTTTTTAAAAAACTGAAGGTCATTAAATATAATATGTAGAAAGTGTAGATTCATGAAAATGTACATATTCACTAAAAGACACATTTGTTTGAGAGTTAAGGTGGTTACTCGATTCACAATATACGAGTTGTTGTCAAGGCAATGTGTTCCAGTTACAAGCTCGAGTATGACAACCCCAAAAGCATAAACATCGATTTTATATGAACGGTGAAAATGAATGGCATATTCAGGTGCTATATATCCCCTGTAAAATTCATGAAATAGATAGGATTTGAAATTGTGTCAATAGCTATTAGTTTGTTATTGGGATTTTGTCTAAATATACAAAATATGATAAGTAATTAAAATGGACTCCATTAATGTCAATCTCATGCAGTATATTCAAAATCATGATTGAGCAAATAAAAGGATTTTACTGCAAACTTAGTACATGATATCTATGTGCATTTTGGGTCCATAAAATCACAATACACAATTAAATTCTTAAATCATGTTCTGTGTTATACTAGAACATGATATTTATCTGCATTTTGGGTCACCCAAATCACAATACTCGATTTTATTCTTATATCATGTTATATGTTATTTACATGATCAAATTTTAGTATGTCAACAATACTTGTTGAACATGGCAATGTAAGTAAATACTTTAATTAGTAAAAAATAAGAATCATGTCACTCAATTTAACTTCACAACCAAACATTTCATTTATGCATTTGAGTTACTGTTGATGATGGTGTGATTTTAATTATGCAAGCATCTAGATTGTAAGAAATGAATTGTTTGCATGAAGGTTCAGAATATAGGTATTAGAGTTTGGAAACTATGTACTCACTTTGTGCCAATAGCAAATGTTGCTGTGAAGTGGGTGTTTTCGTTTGGAAATGAAAAAATTGTGCCAAAATCTGCAATTTTGGCTTGAAATGTGCGATCCAACAAAATATTTTTTGCCTTGATGTCTCCATGTATTATTGGGGGTTGTAGACCATGAAGGTGACACAAACCACGAGCCACACCACAAATAATGTCAAATCGTTCAGACCAATTCAAAATATGCTCTCCTTCGCCATCTGGAAATGTACCATTTCAAGGTTTTATCATTAATGACATACAATGTGTAACAATTGGCAAGTCATTGATTCCTAAATTTAACATTTCTCTAAAGTCATGTTGCAAAGGAAAAAATACTTATTCACTAGATGGATATACTTCAAATAAAAGACTTAAAAAATAAAAAAACGTTCTAGAAATATTGCTCGTAAGATATCAACAAAATTGTATCATGTATTCATATCATTGAGAAAATTTCATTCTTCAAATTGCATGAGGTGTTAGGTAGAATGAAAACTCACTAAATAGTGCTTCATATAGATCATTGTTTTCAACATATTCGTATACCAAAAATCTTTTGCCTGTTAGTGTATAACAACACCCTAAAAACGTCACCAAGTTTTGGTGTCCCGGCACATTAGTCATAAGGGCAACTTCATTAATGAACTCCCCGAGGTTGTGAGTATTTGGTTTCAATATTTTTTTCACTACCACATCTTGTTCATGCAGTCTTCCCTAAAAGGTAGAACAGAACAATGTTATCAGAAAATATTGAAAAATATTGAAAAGTATGATCAATTGTGATATCATATGGCATTTGCATTCCCAACATGTTCATGGGCTTTAGAATTATTAAAAGCTAAATGGTTGTCTACTCAGTTGTTGAACAAACAAAAATTTAAGTGCTATATGCAAATTAGTCCAATCCAAATGTTGTTACACTATTAGATTAAAAAGGTAAATTTAATTCTAACTTAACATGATAAATAAAAATGAATTTATCCTATCATGTTGTTAAATGAAGATGAGAGGTTAAAAATACCTTGTAAACATGGCCAAACTGACCTCCACCTAATTTTTCTTCAAAGTTGTTTGTAGCAGCTTTGAGTTCCTTGTATCGAAAACTGGTAGGTCGAACTCCTACTTCTCCAAAAACTGTGAAATTTTACACAAGGATATGATTTTGGCTTAATGCCAAATTAAAAATATATATAGTATGAATAAAATCATTGAAAATTGATTTGGGTTGTAGTATGTGTTCCCAATTCAACACATTGTTGCTTGAAATTCATTGAAGGCACACATTGTAAAAATCAGTTGTGGAACTAGTCACTAAGTTCTACAATCTTGCAATGGAGGTAACTATAGATGCTCAATCCTCCCTTTGAGGTAAAACAATTAATAGGTGGCCCATACTATAGTTGTCAAATATTGCAAAGAACGTCTAATAACATAATTTGATCATAGCTTCAATTGATAATCATTTCCAAAATGTCCCATGTTTTTTCTTCATGAAGCATCCCATAGTTTTATGATATATATAGTTGGATATTTATCATCATTATTAATTCACATGAATCAATTTTAAATTAAAATTTTGACTTACTTAGCAGAGCTTGAAAAAGTTCCATGCTTTTGAAAAGTAACCAACAGCTGATGGCAACCAACCCGATTACAATGACAGTTGCTACAGATATTGTGATTTTAATCACTTTCCCAACATTTTTTCCAGTATCTGTCCATTCAACATCATGAATTTAATCACAAATTTAGATATTATAGATATGGCTTGATGAATGTAACACATGTTAAACATTTTTTTCAAAGTTTAGACTAGGTTCATGTTGGAACTTAGAATGTTCCTCGTGACATATTAATAGTCATGATCATAAACAAAATCTTTAATTCATAGTCATATCATAAAAACAACACACATGTATTAACTAGAAGGAATGTGAAACTCACTTGGGATTATTATGCAAATTTGTTTGCAATAACATCTTTGTGCGTTTGTTTGTTGATTTGAACAACATGGGTTATTTTGTAGCCTGCAATTAATAACAAAAGAAATCATGTGATGAAATTTACTTTGTGAGGATCGTTCAAAATAAATTATGAAATTATAGTGTGAATGCACTAATAATGGATGCAATGTGAAGTAACCAAATTGTGATGGCAAGTTACAACGAATTCAACATTTAATATGTGAAGTTGGTAATATATATGACATGAACTTGGATGATGAAAAACTTACATGAAAATAGTAGTAATATTGGTGATGTCAGAATCGGAATAATCTTCAATATTCATTATATCGTTGGACATGATGCTCAAAATTTGTAGATTCCCAATGTAAAGAACTTTATCTCCATTTGATACCCTCCTCCTCAAGTTTGCCACATTGTCTATGTGTAAAGTCCCATTGAAATTGTTGTTGTCAAGCTCTCTACACATACATGCATTAGAACATGGCCAATATGAAGGTCATTGAAGAACATATCTCTTGAATTAGATGAATTAACAATATACAATGAACATGCAGAGTAATTACACTTGAGGAGAATCAACCTCTCATATTAAAGTTTAAAGCTTCAAGAATGGTTTATGGATCATGAACAAATGAACTAAGTGCAAGTTAATGAAGCCTATAAATAAATGCAAGTTTTCATGGATGCTTGAAAATTTCTTACAAGATTTCCAATTTTGTAAGTTGACTTGCCAAGTTATATGGAAAAGAACCAGATAATCCAATTCCTTTCAAAGATCTGCAACAACAAAGTATTCATACAGTCATGTAGTATAACCTAATTTATCATTGACCCTTTCATATACAGGATGATGTTGATATCATTCAAAAAGAAGCCTGATGTATGTTATGTACATTCATTTTGAATTCATCATCTTTGAAATTAAACTTGGAAACCATTATGGTCCTAGTTTGATACTTCAAATTGATTTCATCATCTAATTGTCATGTCTTTAAATATTTTGATTTGTTCAATTCTGCTTTTTTAACTTTGTGGTTCAGATTGAAAAAAATTATTGGTTCATCACCTTATGTAATCTTGTAACCAAATTTTCAAGGTTTACAAAAAAGATTGTGCATAGGAGGATAACTAAACATGATTTTCTTTTTGAATTCTCATAATATGGGCAAATTGATGAACCCTAGTTTGCAAATTTTTGAGTTGAGCATGAAAGCATGTCTTTTGTACTCACAACGTTTGTAGTTGGGTGAGGTTTGAAAGCCAAGCAGGAACTTCCATTGGCCCAAAAGAGTTAAAACTCAAATCCCTGTGATAATGAACACACTTGTCAAACTCATACTATGATCTACCATAAAAGCTGAATAAATGTTTTGGTTTATATTAAGAGAATGAACTCATTTTAATAATTTGCACATGTATGCTTTTGATAGCCTTGTCATTACACCTGATGCATTTTTGAATGCTTGATGTTTTTTGTGCATATAAAAGTATTATTATATGATTACTAACATATATATACCTATTGGAATAAATTGCAAATAATGGACCTATTCTTCAAAAACCAATGGTGCAAATGTATACTTCCAAACAATGCCAAATCGATAATTAAAATGTTCAGTATCATACACTTACAATTGTTGCAGAGTTGATGAAAATGAACTTAAGTCGGGAAGAGAACCATTGAGCTTGTTTTGTGACAAGTCCAACACTTGTAGGTCTGACGAAACATTGGCAATTGACGGATGGAATATAAGATTTCCAAAACCATTTCCACTAAAATTCCTGGAACACACACTTTGAAGTTTTTAATAACACAATTGTTTTGTCAGTAACACCCAAAAACAATGCACATGTATTGCATATGATCACTTGAGTGCCTGCAAGTGAAATTAATATCTGTATCAACTTCAAATTTCAATTATTTTAAGAACCCAATATTAAGGTATCTTCTTGTCCTTAAAATGCACTTTGAGTGAAATCACTTACACATATTGGAGTGTTGGAATTGCAGTGAAATCAGGTGGTGATCCTATCAATGAATTTTTTTACAAATCACTGCAAGATATAAATTGTTGCTTAGTATTCATAATATATGTACAAAAAATTTGCATGCAAACTCAAACATTGCACTGAAATTATGAAAGACTTTTGACTTCTTAATAATAATGATGCTCATGATGCTTAATAAAATTACCCACACTGCAACTTAGGGGAATTGGCAACAAGTGATCATCAAAGGAACTTTGGACAGAACCAAAAGTTATAACAATTGATGACATTCAAGTTCCCGTATGTTCCCAATTAAAACATGACATAAAATGGTGCATACATGAAGAGTAGGACATTGATGTATACAAATTAGAGGTTTTGAAAATGTGTATTACATTGTGAGCAATCTTGTCAAGTTCACAAAACCAAAACCTGCAAATTGATCATAAAATGGTGGACTCGGCCCTGACAATTGATTTTGAGACAATTTCACTGTATTCAACCGGTATGCTGCTCCGAAATTTGGAATTTGTCCAGTGAGTTGATTGCCACTTAAATCTCTGAAGAAAATGAACATGACAATTTAATTATCATACTAGCCATTCTTGTGATAACATATTAACATTGAATTAGCTATAAATTAACTATGAACTATATACAGAAAATATGAATGACTTTAGAGCACTCATGTGCCAAATTTTTGTGCAAATTTAGTGCAAGGTTGCATTAAGTCCATATGAAGTTTGAACATGAATAATAAAGTAATCAAATGATTTAGACAATCATGAAATGGACTAACATAAGTTTTCTGAAACATTTTCTGAAATTTGTCATATATGTGGCATGAGGAAGGTAGATTGACAACTCACAATTGTTGAAGATAGGGATCCTCATTCATAAAGAGCTCTTCCGGAATGCTTCCACTAAAATTGTTGTTGCTAAGGTTCCTGGAGGCAAATCATTCCCACATCTCACATATTGAATGGCCAACATATACTTTACATGCATTTAATTGCCATGTACTTTAAAAACAACTTATAATAGAAACACCACTTACCTAAATTCAATATCATATCAAACTAGTGGGTGCCCGTGGCCGAAGGCCACTGTGAAGCCCCCTGTGTGAAATCCAGGTCCCAAAATTGAGATCCCACATCCTGAAAATCACATCCTAAAAGTTTTCAGGTTTCGGTCTTGGAA
>Ga0116228_10002354_pt1 | contig 16355 bp, 13 predicted proteins | sample S1TSphfallax_2_FD_89694 | JGI IMG/M metagenome (GOLD analysis project Ga0116228, IMG submission 89694) | Host-associated microbial communities from peat moss isolated from Minnesota, USA - S1T2_Fc - Sphagnum fallax MG | ecosystem: Host-associated > Plants > Peat moss > Unclassified | place...
AAATGGTCGGGGTAGGGAATACATTGTATGTGGTGAAACGTGGCCTGCAGATTTTGGGAATTGAACTCAGTGCAGCAGAAACTACACAGGATTGGTTTGAATATGTACCTGATGGGCCTGGTGTGGAGAAAGAAGAGGTGATAAGCTCTCAGGTCTTGGCAACATAATGAGGCATATTACTTTTCCTGACAAGCTGTTCTTTTTCTCAATGAGGTGGTCGAATTCTTCCTGGAGAAACCACACGAGTATGTGGACCCATGAGAAATCTCTGTGTGAAACTGGCCACTCAAAATGGCACAATACATAGGGTTACCCCAGCATGTGATGGAGATATGGAATCTGGAGACTCTGAATCTCAATTTTTATACTTAGTAATCTCTCTGATATGAGAAAGCCAGATAAAGCCAGTTCAGTGGATCATCTGTTAGGGTTGTTATGACCAAATGGGAGAACATACAGTGAAGTGATACAGCTGCCCTCATCAAGTGTGTTTCTTAAGACAAAGTTTGTTGTCAGTGCAGTATCCTCATGGTGCAATTCAATGGGCATATGTTGGCAGTTGTACTTGAAAATGTGCTTCAAAATTGAAGTAAATAACAGTTGACTGCTGTTAATAGTCTGCAAAGGTAAGCTATCTTCACAATTTGGGAGTCCCTGGAAACTCCATGATTTTACATTTGATTTCATCTGCAAAAGTTCCATTTAGAATTTGGTGATTCAAGAACTTTGCAGTGCATTGACCTGGAGTATCTATGGCTGCAGCAAGGACATCTGAGTTCATGCTTTAATGTTGCGCCTGGAATATTTCTTGCCACTTTCTTTCTTGGACTGAGACAAATGTGTACTATCTCATGCAACTTGTTTGCAAAGAATTAAGTGCACATTACATCTACTATGGAATGGTGCAGCCCCTGCCCATTATGTTGAGTTAGGCTCCAGGTCAGTGTCATTGGGTGAGCTAGGTGATGCATCCAACATAATTGGCAAAGGCAAAAAATTGATTCATGTCCAACAGACACATTTTGGTCACTATTACAGAGTGTATGATCAACCACCTCAGACCTTAATGAATATTTGTTTATGTTTTCTTTGCTGCATAATAAATACCAAACTTTCCACTTTGAAGCATTGGAACAATTTGAAGTGAGATGTGTTGACATTGTGCACGGTGGACAGCAGGGAAAAGATGCAATTATATCACCAAATAATTGAAATTGAATGATTCTTGATGGAATGAGGCATTTTGTACCCCAAAACCCTAAAATTGGGAGGAAAAACATTGTAATCAATGTAATTAGGAACGAGCTATTTTATTGATGAATAGTGAAGGATTATCAATTTAAAAACCAACTCAATTATTGAACAATAAAAAATAAATTTAAAAAGATTTGGAGAAATTGAAATTACTTAAATAACATTGCCATTCATGTCCCAAAATAACTAATGCAGGTTCATGAGAATAATAAAATAAATGTAATATATGTGATAAGTAATGAATGATGATAACAACTAGTATAATTCATAAATGTTAATATATATGTGCAAATATGTAGAACCCAATTTGGGTAATGAAAAATATTTGAATAAATGTACAAATATGGGTGCAATCACATTAATAGAAGTCACACAAAGTGTAATTAGTGTTTGATTTTCATGTTTTAGTGTTAAAAAGTACTCAATTCAATTCAAATTCTTAAATTGAATTCAAATACATTAAATGGAAGGAAGGAGTTAACATTATAAGGTGGCATGGCCATTGCACAAAAATTATGTTTGAATTACATTTTGAGTTTTAGAATTTATTTTTACAAGTTATTTTTATATTTTTGAATTTAATTTTACATGAATCCAAATGATGATCCCAAGCCACATGCTTTTATTATAATTATTCAATTTGATTGAATTTGAAACATTCTGAAATGTTTTTTTGATCAATTTTGAAATTTCATATTCGATTTATTCAAGACTTCAAGAGTCATGAAAAGTGCTAAATTAGTTCTTTTTCACCTTCAAATTTAGATAGGACTGATTTATATTTTTATATGTAATTTTTGAATGTATATTACATCACAATATGTAGGTGACATATGAATTATTGAATCTTAAGTCAAGTTGAAAATTTATAAGTGTGTTATTCAAGAGTTGTTACACTTGTATTGGTTCACTGTATCACAAGCTTACCTCCACCTCTTTACATATTAGTATTGTGTTATTTTTTGTCAAGAATATTTTTTTGATTTTTAAAATCATGAATTTTTAATCCATTCCCCTTATGTAACCAATCATAATCTACCACATCATCATAGTAAGCAAACCTACTATTTAAAAATAGTCATCTATGTGGGAAAGTGTGGCTTTTATTAATGCATTTGTATCCACATACAATGTAATAATGTTAATTGGCAATGTATGGAATAATAATAGAATGGGTCATGTTCTAATTAATGTCAATTCATTGTGGAAAGGGCTTAAGGCACATTGAAAAATAAATCATGATAAATAATAAAATCATTTAACTTGATTAGGTAGTTTAAATACAAAATAAATTGATAAACATGGCATTTAAAAGAAAGTCAAATTGTTTTGATAAGAGTTAACCACATTATGGTTACATTATTAAATCCAAACATTGTGGGGTTTCTTTTTGCCCCAAAATAAATTATTTCTGTAGAAAGATTTTTTGATATGTTTATCAGCAACTTTTTTGTTACTATGTTAATAGTTGAACATTGGCCCAATACTTCATCATTCCTTATGATAATCACTATTCAACGAAAATTCAATGAAAATGTGCATGTTTTCTTATTTTATTTGAAAAATGTCAAAATTTTAAATAGTATTGAATCATGTACACTATTTCATGGTTTTGTTTCTTTTATTTAAGTTACAATTTTTTTTCCATATCATTTACATTACATTCCCATTGAGTGTTGTGAAGGACTTTTGAAAATGTGAATATTGCATTAAACAATGAATGAAGATATCTAATATTGTTTCCAATTTTCATGAACTTAAAAAAATTCCTTGGCTATGATTTAAATCCTCAAGAACACATTATGTGCATTTGAGCTTCAATTGTCACCCATGGATTGGTTCCATTGAATTCAATTTTTTGTTATCAAATCTTATGCAAATGTGAAATCTTTTTAGGTGATCAACTGGGAAAGCATGGTAGAAAGCATATAAAAAATTTGATGGACCAAAATAAAGTTTAAAACTGAGAGAATTTTTGACATAAACAAAAGAAAATAGACTCAAAATAGTGCATTCCATTGAGTTTATGATAAGTTGAATAGAAAATTTGAAAAACTTTACAATAATTAAAGTAAGGAACTTGAATTTTTTGAAATTGATTGATAAATATGGCATTCAAAAATATTTTTTCATTACAAAATTTAATGCAATCTAAATATGTAGTAAGGTATTTTAAATTAATTTTCATAGGTTATTATTTTTATTTTAAGTTATTATACTTAGAATAAAATAATTTATAATAACCTAAAGTATAGCCTGAGGTTAGTTGAATAATTTAATTTAAAATAACTTAAAAACTTATAATAACATAAGGTATAAGTTAGAATAATTAAAATAATTTAAAATAAAATAGGGTATATCATAAAGTAACATATATAATATTTTTTAAAACATAAAAATAAACCTATTTACTACAATAAATTATAATAACAAATTATGTTAATTAATAATGAAACATGATGTTTACATAGTGATATTATACTGAAATAACTTTCACTGTGGTGAAATCAATAAAATGCAATGAAATTATTTCATTTACAAGGTGAAATCACTAAGATATGATGAACTTATTTCACTTTTAAGGTTCCATAGTGATTTAGACTAGTGAACAACCCCCCACTTTTGTAGTAATGTGATGATGGTTTGATGGTAGGTGGCTCTTAAACCTTGGTTTGAACAACTGAGATGTTTGCCAAATAAAGTCAAGTATTTCTCATAGTCACAACCAGTACCATTCAATCTATGTGGCCTTATTGTATGTTAAGATAACATTGGTGGTAGGGTCCTACCACCAGGTGTGGTGTGGCCTTGATAATGGTAACTTGGATGATAGCAATTTATCTATCACAACTTCCCCAGTGATTTCATCAGCTCCCTCCGGTAGGTATAGGCTAGTGCAACCACTAAGCTTGAGTTCTAGGGTATTGGGACTGAAGGTTCCACGTTTCCTTGGAACCACCGTTGAAACGTAACTGGAGAACCAACCTATTTTTAAAATTGAATTGTAACTTGATTCATGGGTGTTGCCCCGTTTTAAAAAGGTTAGGTTCTTTAGGTACATAAATACAATTTTATTGAAAAAATATAAACTTGAACCTACATTTTATACAAGTTATGGCATTTGATTGGTTGTACATAATATTTATTTCAAAGTGCATGGACTAGTTGAACAAACTAATTACATACTGAGTTTCTGTTGCAAGTCCGGAAGCCAACAGGAAGACTCAGCCATGATACTGGCCAGTGACTAACAACATAACAACACGGAAGAGGAAAAGCATACAGAAAAGAAGAGGTGGAAAACCGAAAACACCCAACAAGAAGAAAACATATAAAGACACAGGGAACAAAACAAATGAAGAATCAGAGTAAGCCGGAATCAGTTCATATGTGAAGAGTAAAGGCAGAATCTTAGTGAAGTCGGAGGACATCAATGATGCAAGTCTATAAGTCAGGGCTCAGAAAGTTAGCAAACATGGTGAAACAAGGTGAGATGCAATGGTGATGAAATGCAGCTAAGCAAGCATTAACTAGCAAAAGAGTGCAATGTAAGACATTGCAAACAGGAGTAAACAGACTTGAGAGGAGGCATATAAGGAAGTTACAAAATATGTTAGAAAGTTATGAAGGATGTCATCTGCACATAAGGCCATAAGGAATAGTAGTTTGAGAGAATGGGCCTCCAGCACACAAATCTGTGGATCAGACTGAAATATGATAATACAGAACATAAAAAGAGCACATCTTGACTATGTTGCTTCAATAGTATGTGGCACGAGTTATTATGTAATAGCCTTGAAGCAGGACCACGAGATTTTCAGACATATAGAATTGAGTAACACAACTTACAAACAAGCAGTAATGACTTGATAATTTAAGTACACAATCAGTAGCTAGCAGTAGACTCATGTGTAGGCAATAACAAAAGGGCACTGGAAATCTTTTTAGGCATCTGAAATCATCATTAGAAAGGAACTAATGGGCTACCATGGCTAAGGGGCAAAGAGTGGATCTTCAACTTGACAAAGCCAGGGACTTTTGATTTCCATTCATCTTCAGGAATTCTTCTTTCTTAGCAGCAAATCTGTCAAGAACGCTATCAATAGCCATTTGAAGAGATAAGGCATTCAGAAAACACCATCTAACTTAGTACTTCTGAAGGAAGATCAATTGAATTAGGCCTTGAGAGAATATGTAGGTTGGTTCAAATTACATGACCAAAGAGAAAATTACAAAACCTTGGAAATTGGAAGAAGAAAAATCACTACTCAAAATCGTCAGGAAATCCAAGAGGTTCAAGCCCTTTACATATTCTCATTAATTCAAAACATCTTGATCTAAGGAATCTCACACTTCCAAGTTATTAGGGGAGGAGACCAAAATCTTCTTAAGGGAGGTTCAAGATAGAAGAGAGGCCGATCTTATCTATGTAAGAGGAAACATGGACTGAAATAATGAGATCTTAGCTCAAAACCTGAGATTTAGACGGGTTGAGATTATAAAAAGCAACAGTAATGAAAAGACTGAAGACATTGATAAGCTGCCAAAATGTGCCTGATGTGAATGCATAACTCATGAGGAGGAAGTCTATTTAAAGTGAGGAGCATACGAACCAAAATTGGTCCTATTGAAAAAGAGAAAATTAGAGAGAAAAAAGAAACCTTCTTTTGTAATCCCTGTAGCCAAAATCTCTATGGAAATGGAAAAGAACACAAGAGTGAATGAAACAATCTAGCAATGAATTGTGAAGGGTGGAATCCCTCTCAACAGAGAAAGCCACAGGAAGAGATAAATGAGCACCAACTGAAGAGGAAGGGAAAATGGTGGGAGTAGTTCTACTTTCAGGTCGATACTGTGTACAATTTGCCATACATTGTTGTGTCTATAACATGCCATGAACTGTTGTGATTTTGACATAAGATTAGACTTTCTTGCCTCATTTGAAGGCGCTTTTCAGTTCAAATCACTCCAACCAAAGAGATGCTCATGTTTGCCTCCCTGTCCACCTCTTCAACTTTCTATCACAGCACTTCTACTCCTCTAGCTTGATATTCATACTTACAATTGTAACAACTGAAGCTATTAGGGACAGCAACCTTGAGTTCAATAAGTAAAGCTTGACACAGCTAGGCTGCGAGAGATTCGACCTGCTGCATCTGACAGGCATTGCACATCAGAGCTGGCAAAACAGGTCAATTTGCTCTCAACCTGAAAGTATCTAAAATTTTCCTTTCTGTAAAGTCACAGTGTCTTCACCCTGTCTTTGGGCCTCCTTTCGCCCCCTATCCCCTCTTTCAGTCGTATCCGCAAAGTAAGGAAATTTTATTAAATCTCAGTAGGAAATGCTGAAACTCAGCATTTAATGCACAAACTTTGAGAGTAATTATAGTAGTTGTACAGGTAAGAAAAGTGAAAATATATGTTGCAGCAGTGGAGGCGATCAGGAAAAAGGAAAGACAGGATGAAACTCAGTTTACCACCAAAATTGATGGTTTTCTGAGTTTCACCCCCCATTGAATGCTAATGTACATTTTTGCAGGTTTTTTTTTAATCTCACCCCTTGTATGACCAAAATCAGGGTTCTGGTCTTGTATCCAAATGTGCACGTGAACTAGTTTCGTATGAGAATTGAACCACGTAATGACAACCTCGAGGGTTTCAATGGGCTAAGGTTAATATAATGCGAAGTGTGCTAGTCTGGCTTTGGCAAAGGAGATTTGAAATTATCTCATGCGGTGCTACAGGTGTGTAAAACAAAGAAAAACTTTCACACATGCTGTGTTCTCTATCTCCAAGAACAAATTTGTACTTAACACAATTGTGCAATTTCCTCAGCTAGTGAGATGGAGTCTTTGTGTTTAGCCAGGAAATTTGTACCAGGAATGCCTGGTCAATATTACAATGTATATACAGCAGAAAGTTTTAACATGAACTTACAATGTATTGACACCCAAAGCCTTTTGTTTGGAATCCCAATGCAGTAATCCAGAAGATGCCAAATTTGAACCATATTTTACCATGTCCATGTGTTGATCCTGCAAATGCTGTCTGTCTCACACAATTTTCATGATGCCTAAAACATTCTTTCAATGTGATCTGTAAATTAAAAGATTCAATCCACAACAGAGGATGTAATGTGGTATGTGGACTCTTAGTGCCATTAGGCAACATTTCCATGCTGGTGCAACTCACAACCTCTTCCCTGTGCCTTGATATTCACCAAAATTCCATTCTATATGGTGGTGTAGAATTAGGCTACTCTAGTTAGTTACTGATTCCAATGCATTTTCTTGTTGGCACTTATCTTCAGATGAGATTCAGAGTATCCATCAGGCACCCTTATCATGAGGAGTACCTGTGGAGCAGCCCATTGTCAGCACCCTACAAAAATTGCAATATGATGTACTCAGTTTTCTAGGAGTTGTGGTTTCTTTTCCTTCTACAATCATGAAGAAAAAATAGCTTGAGCACATTGTTGCTCTATCCACTGTGTGTATGATGCATTATGATATAGTCTCAGCAAAAGAGACTGTCAACTCTACTGTACCTCCAGTGCATACTGTCTTATCAGCATGTTGACAAAGGATCATGAAATGTGTCTAGTTTCCAAGTCAAATCTCCTGTCATGAATGCTAAGAAATGAGACACATGTACAGAAAGAAATGTTACATTGCAACTCCAGGCCTTACATTCATGGTCACATTTTGAATCCACCATCTACCAGCCATCAGCTTGGCTAAAATAAGAACCTGCAATCAAAAACACAGAAAAGCTTTGCATCTCACTAGAATCTTCACATCCAAAGAGCTCTTCAATAAGATTAGCAATTTATGAAGCAAACTAGTTGGTCCCTTATGGGACCTGGAGTGGAGGTAGGCCTAATGCCCAATTGTGTGAAGGGTATTCATTTTTTCCCCTTTTAATTGTTGGGTCATTTTTTAATTTTTTTCTACCAAGTAAATTGGATGTGCAATGCATGATCATAGCCAAGGAACAAAACAAAATTTTCTTTCAAAACTTTTTTAAATTGATGTTCAATAAATATAATGACCAATGCAAAGTGGGTGAAGGGCATCTCAATTCATATTTTTATAAAAAATCAAAATTCTATAAGGTGTGTAATGATTTTAAAAGTAATGTATGTTTTAATATTGTGGTTGGTTTTGGAAATTGAAACACCAAAATCCAATTAACATTCATTGGAGTTTGGATTGCCTATTATTGATTTTATTCATTAGATGTGGGTACATCTCATATTAATTTAAAAATAATCTAAACTTTGAAACAATCATGAACAAATAAAAGTTCAAATGAATTTTTAAAATATTTATATAAATGAAAGAAGGTTGTTTGTTTGTTTTGTTCCAATGGTTCATGAAACCAAGGTCATAATGACACAAGGAAACACATTAAATTTGCCATTCAGCTAGCCAATTGGGATTTTTGTAAGAAATGACATTTTAAAAAAAATTTAAGTATAATTCAACCTAGGATTTGAACCTAGAAAAATACGCCCAATTTGCGCTTTGAACGAAAAGGAGGCTTGAGCAGGCTACATGTAACAACACGACAAACAAATTTCCCAGGTTTTTGTGTCTTTGTAAGCTTGTGAGGTTAGATGAATTATTTAAGGTTTGGCGGTCATGGGTTGGTATTACACTATAAGGATTGTTTTGGGGTTTGATGGTTTCTTTAATTATCACTTTAAGGCATGCCAAAAACATGAAAAATTCCTTGTTTGTTTTTGGATTTCAATTTTTTCAATGTCCAAAAAAATTGGTCAAGCACTGGGCAAAGAAAGTCACACCTTTATGTTGCGAAAATCCCAAACAACAGACATTAAATCCTAGCAAGCATTAAACATGAATAGCCCATGTGCCATTCACTTCTAAAAAACCATTTTAAAAAATTACCCTTCACATCAAAAGATTAACAACAATTTCAAATGAATTTGTTGTAGTGCTCTTGTAAGCCTTTGGACAAATTGTTTATAGAGCAAGCAAGCTCAAGAATGTCGAAATTTCATCCTTTGTTAAAGACGTGTTGCTCCTCTTCATCACTACATTGTGAGAGAAAACGTAACTAAATCCCACCACCTACTATACTTATGGCAACAAGAAAAAAAAACAAAACCAAACCTTCCATTATTGTAATTATGATAGCAAGAAAAAAATGAACCCACCCTGACCACCTACTCTACTTATGACAACATAAAAAAAACGAATAGCTATTGAATTCTTTTTATTGTCAATGTAATTAATCATTGTGATAATAATTCAAGGGTTGTGAAAAGAAGGTAACAAGAAAAATAAATTATTGTGAAGGTACTTGTGATCAAAACGCAAATAAATTCCACCACCTATTATATTTATGGTAGCAAGGAAAAAAATACTCAAACCTTCCAGTATTGTAATTACGATAACAAGACAAAAAGGAGCCCACCCCGACCACCTACTCTACTTATGACAACACAAAAAAAAGGATAGCTATTGAATTCTTTTTATTATCAATGAAATTAATGGTTCTCAAAATAATTCAAGGGCTATGAAAGGAAAGTAACAAGAAAAACAAATTATTGGGAAAGTGCTTGTGATCGTGTGGCGCTCTGAAATTTCAGATTGCGTTTTGAGCCCTCAGGCCTACCTCCACTAAAGAATATGCTAGCTCTCCTCCAGGGGGCAGCCAGCAAAAACTGTCCATGGGCAAGAATCCTATCAGAGGCACAAGAAGAGAGAAACCTGGAAATTTCAGGTCCACAAGTAGGATCAGCAATCAATTTCACATGGCAAGTAAAGCAGGGAGTCTGGATCAGAGCCCTGGTTGAAGAAATTATTTCTACTTGTGCTGTTCCTACATGTTTTTCAAACAGTTCATTCTTGGCTTTGTGGTCAATACAAGAGTATGCATGTGGGAAGCGAACCATAGAGCAAAACCCCTTGGAAGCATTCCTTTCACAAATCCAGAGTTTTGGTTGCAAGATTATGTGTCCAAAGGAAGGATTTGATTCTACTTATCACATGTGAATGTGCTCCAAAGCTTGAGCCCCGTCTTTCACCAATATGTTTAGAACATATGATATTGCTGCTGTGGCTTAATACGAGTCAAAAACACTAGAAGATTTCTGTATAGTAATAGAATTTCTGTCCCGCCATGCAAACTGTTTATGAGGGAAAAGGTGAAGCTTTTGGATAATTGTATTGTAAGACTTGCCAAACTAGCAAATGGAATGCACCATGTCAGATGAAGCATTGCAGATGTAATCCATGTTTGGTGACTCTCATATTTTTTATCCACTCCAACACGTGGCATCTCTCACATCTGTATTTCATGCAACCACCTTGGTGCTGTGTCTCTCTACTAAGTTGTGGAATTCTCTTGGCACAAATGACGTGTGGCTTGGTGTATATGAAACTGAAAATCCCAATATATCTATTGTGCCACTTGTATAAAAGAAATAGCAATAATCTAATCAATTGTAAAACTGGATCCCAGCTAGTTTATTAAGAGAGAATAATCCCAGCGTTTTGTGGATGTTCTGATCGCACTGATACTCAAGCTCAAATTTACCATTTGGTATGAATACACTCCATGCATGCTCAAGGCTCTTACATTCAACAACCTGTACTCCCCACAAAGACATTTAACTTTCAAACCATTTTGTACGCTTCCCTAACCCTAGAATCACAGCATCCCAGGAAATAACCATGTCATTTTGGGGTTTCACTGTGTTCGACCTGTCCAGTCCCATCTAATGCAGCAGCTTGTTCTGCATGTTCACATAATACTGCTGGTGGGTCCATGCCTTCCCTACAAGTGTGGAGAACTGCCAACAATTGGGAATAGCTTGAGTGCTCTTTGCTACGTGGCTTGCAGACTTGCACATGATCACAATCGTCCAGTAGGTAGAAGTTGTTGCCTGCAAGTTGCCTGGCCGATGCAGCTTTTACCACCACCTAAATCCAAACAGTGCAGCAAGTCATTTCAAGTGTTACAAACTACTGCTACCTACACAGCAAGAAAACTTCCATATCATTTCTTTTAGGAATATTTTTTGTAGCCTAAGTGGTGATCACCAATAGGAAGATTTTTCTTAAATGATGATCATCCTGACTAAAATTTAGCAAAAGCTGGCTATAAACCAGATATGAAGTATAATTTTTTAAGTAACCACCTATATTTATAGCTACACATCGAAAACCAACTATAGGAATCTGGTGATTTTGACTATTTCCCTCACTTTTGGTGATGGAAACCCACCAAAATCTTTTGATTTTTTTTTAAATTTTTGATTTTGGAAAAATTTCACCAGTAAACAAAAGGTCTTTCTATATCTATCCATATGGAGCTTCCATAGTGCGCAAGGAAGAGCCACAGGTTTTGCGGCTTAGGTTAATATACATATTTTATGAATCTGTATGGCAATAATCATAATCACCTGGTCATGCACAACTGCAAATGAACTATTATTAGAACTTTTTTCAGTCCTTTGGAGTTAGGTTTCTAGGGCCTTCATGCTCATCATATTGCCACTACTATACACACTAAGCTACCTATCAACCCAGGCAAGTGATGGCTGGCATCAGTTCTGTATTTATATATCCAAGGACAATTATTGAAGTATGAGCTTTAGCCCAAGCTCATTTCTATATAACCCAATATCTATATCACCTTTTGACCAGTCTACACATGCTATTTGCTCCCGATATTTCATTGTGGTCACTACATCTGATTTGTTGAGGAAATAGAATCCCAAGATCAAAGTTGGGATGTGGTACATACCTTGTTCAAATAAGTAGGCCTGCCTTCCCCAAAGGCATAAATATTGATCCCCTTGTTGTAGAATGTATCTTGCATCACAAGAGACATTTTTGCCATCCTTCTGCTAAAACACGTCAGGTTCCTGATGATCTTGTTCAAACAAGTAGACCTGCCTTCCCCAAAGGCATAAATATTGATCCCCTTGTTGTACACTGTATCTTGCATCATAACAGACTTTTTTTCCATCCTTCTGCTAAAAGGCGTCAGGTTCCTGATGATGTTTGACAACCTAACAAAATGAAAATAGCTTAACAGAGTTGCTGCATCTGCTCCACTATGGGGAACAGCATAGAAAACAATTCCTTTGAGATTTTGCAAGAATTCTTTTGCTTTGTGGATGGCTTTCTTGTCCAAAGCATTGGTTTCAGCACTGTCAGAACGTCTTTTTGTTTCATTGATGAGGGCTTTAATGACCAGGCCTCCAAAGCTATGGCCAACCAATACAAATGGGCGACAGCCAACACCTTCACTTCCCCTGCGTGATACACAAAGAGCAACATTTTCCACTTTCTTGGTGATATTACAATGTCTTTAGCAAAGATCTGAATATAAAAAGTGAAAGAATAGCGTACACAACTTGGATACCTGATGGCCCAACGGATACTCCAATATCTGGCATTGTGAAAAGGAACTCTAAGATATCTCATTATGGCAACATCCCCCACTACATCACCCACATGAAGAACAGGTGAATCTCAAGCACAAAAACAAGAAGCATGAAATTCACTTACATCGCAAGACTTTGGAACAGATTTTGTCCAATGCACTCGACATCCTCCGTATTCCCTCGGACAAACCATTTGGTAGCCTCTGCGTCATAGGAGAGACTGAAAACTCGAATGTTCTCTAGATCATTGGGAAGCCACTCTTTAGGCCACAGTACATTGTCTTCGTTAGTCCAGGTTGTTCTGTAAGCCTCTTGCGCTGCTGTCCCGCCCACAATTTGCAGCCCGTGAACGAAAACAACATCAAAGGTTGCACCACCGTCATCTTGTGGATTGACTGGGTACAACCGATTCACAGGGATCCTTCGTGCAGCAACGATTTGTTTCGTCAAGGTCCCTCCTGCACACAAATTGACAATAAGAATTTGAGCTCCTGATGTTGAAATTAAGTTCCAATCGTTGCAATAGAATCCGATCCACCTCCAGCAACCTAAACGCTTAACACGAAAGAAATTCGCGAAGGCACCACTAACATCCGCAATGGGGACTCGTTACAACGATAGCTTGAAAACATCTGAACCTCATAGTAAACGTAGAACTCGGAAGTCTGCTCCAAAGAATCTCGTGCTTGTGTGTGCTTCATCTACATGTACATCTAAGAGCTAGTGCGATTAAACATCAGCTGCAGCAATGTGAACACGAACAAAAAAGACAGAATCTCATACCCATTTCCAATGAGAAGAAGACAATCTATTTTTCTCGAGAAATTTGCTAGACTTCAGACGTCACCGTAAATGCAATCTGTTTTCAGCTCACTTCTCCAATTGTCTTCGCCACTATACTCAAACAGCTGAAACACGGGAGTTATCGCCTACATCACCGGCGCCATAGCCGAGTCGCCTATTCACTGCAGACAAGCACACCCAAAGTTCATGGCGAAGCAACGACATACAGGAAACAAAACCATGACACAAGGAAATCGCGCAATCAACAGGGCAAAATCCTCACACGAGACGAGCAACGGGCTAAAACCCTGTATTAAATACTTTAGCTCGCACACTAAAACCCTGTATTAAATACTTTACGTCGCAAACTTCGTGACTGACGCCACAGTCTGGACGAGTCTAATACCCCCTGTCATGTAGTACCAGGAGGTTGCAAGGTTGACATTATAACCTTGTACATCAATCAAAATCAAAGAACTGGATTTGGATTAGCCTAAACCCTAAACCACTACCACCAAATTGACACATTCCATGGTTCCATTTCATGAAATTGCCTTTTCATTGAAAATGATGGGATTGTATTGCAGATGATCACAATAACATGTCACGTGCATTGTCCAAAACACATTATGCACATCAAATTCTGCATTAGTGTATACAACACATATCCCGTACAAAAGATTAATAACATGTTTTTGAAAAATAAAAAATGAAAAATGAACATGACCTTTAAATTTGTGAATTGATACTTTTATTCATCGTGTATCATTACTAATTGTAACAAATGGTTAAAAAGGTGAGTATCTATAATAATTTAATCATAAATTTGAGTTGTCAAACATTATATCACAAAAATAACCTTTGCCAAGTTTGTAAGAAGGCTTTCAATTCAAATTCAATTGAACCACCTTAAAATATATTTAATATATGACGTTTTGGATGGCTACTTGGCATTTGGCTTCCCTCCATGAGGTTTAAAACTCAAATATGAATGAATTGTTGATTGATATGGTTAAATATACTATATTTTGTACACAATCTACAATTGATATACAATTCATCTAATAAAGCACATGTATTTTGAGAAATATGGGGACCAATGTTTTTTTTAATTAATAATTATTTAAATATATATTACCTAATTATGAATCAATCAGAATTTAAATGAATCTTAAAATATTTTTAACAAAGATAAATTCTAAATTTCAAATCTTTTTTTAATATCATTAGCACATTAAGATTTTTTTAATCCACTTGTGAACAATGTACATGTGCACAAATTGAGTATTTCCACTTGTTCAATAGGAGTGATCCTACTTGTTGCATTAGTTGTTCCCTTGTTGTTCATATTTCTTATTGCAAATTCACTATGGTGAATTTTCAAGAATTTCATTACAAAATGAGTGACATTTTCATTGAATTGTGCCCACATTTTCCTTTTAATCATTAGTTTTTTTTTGTGCAAATTTTCACAACTTGACTATATTTTCAAAAATGAAAAAATGATGGTTTCAACTAGTGGATGGGGAAATAAAAATTCTAACAAAATGCAAATCGGAAAAGATACCTTTTTCTTTACCTAAATACTTAGGCAATGACTAAACATGTTTCAACTTGGAACTTTCATCCAAAAGGACAACATATGAATTCTAAAGTTGCTTTACATAAACTAATTCACATGAATCATGGTCACAAGTAAAAAGTGGTCACATTTGAAAATACGATCAAATTTGGCAAATGTCTTATCATTTTACATTTTAGTGCATCAAGAACCACATGGATGATGGTACATCCGATTTGGAATCAAAAAGTGTGTGTACCAGTGTTGGGTGGCCTCATTTTGTTTTTTGAAAACCACCAATTTGATTCCGATTCTCACAACCATTTTAAAGAACCTTAAGTTCTCATTCAAAAAAGAAAAAATAAATTTGACAACCTTTAAGGGTTTCAAGTTTTTGGAAAAAAAATTCCAACAGTTTTCATCTTGCTGGTTCCCATAAAAATTAAAACCTCTGGTTTTCAGTCACTATTCTTAGAAGTTGATTTTAAAATTTATAAAAAATTCAGAATTATTTTATAATTATTTAATTTATTTTTAAATTTAAAAATTGTTCCCTTTTGTAGAAGACTCAAAAGATTCTTTGTGAAGCTCCCACTAAAGGAGTGTTGAGGAGGCTAATGCCACCCAAACTAAAACCTAAATCTACTAGACATTAAAGTTCACCTTGAAAACCGGTGCCCACTTGCTTTAATACCCTTAAAAATTATCAGAAAAAATCAATTAATACCCTTTAAAGTTCTCAAAAAGCCCATTCTCACTGGGGAAAGAATCAATGGGCAGGTTCTCAAAAGGTTATCAGCTTATGTAAAAACCTCCAGTTCTCATTCTGAGAACCGGACTGAAAACCTTAAAGGTTTTCACTAAAAAAAAATTTTGAAATCCAGCCAACACTTGTGTGTACCACTCTTCCTAGACTTTAATGGAAGAATGAAGAAATTACCCAACCACAAGGATGAAACATAAATGACATGTGGGGTTTGGAAAATACAGGTGCTGGGTTCATTCAAATAAATGAGCACACGACGACTTCTAAGTAGAAGCAACCAGCAATGTGACACCAAGTTCAATGTTGTCAAAGTGCATGGTGCCCACATGGAAAATTCTCTTTTTTCTTTTCAATTTTTGTGTTTTGTTTTGATTTTAAAACTACTTGCTTCAAAGCCTCCCAACTCCATTAGCCTAGTTATGTTACAAATCAATTACACTTCAGCACATGATATGTGCTAGGCTACTTCTGACATGGAAGGAATTATAGTCAGGAGTTGATAAGAAAACACTTAGCAAATTAACACACATTGTTCATCTTCTCAAGCAATAAACTCCCAATTTACC
>Ga0116228_10002357_pt1 | contig 16346 bp, 11 predicted proteins | sample S1TSphfallax_2_FD_89694 | JGI IMG/M metagenome (GOLD analysis project Ga0116228, IMG submission 89694) | Host-associated microbial communities from peat moss isolated from Minnesota, USA - S1T2_Fc - Sphagnum fallax MG | ecosystem: Host-associated > Plants > Peat moss > Unclassified | place...
CCGTGCAAATTTACGAGCACAAAAGACCACACTAGGTCATTTGCCCCAAACATATTAACACACCTTCGAACAAATTTTGCAACATTTATTTATAGGTGAAACAACATTTAAGGTAACATACATTTAATACAACTACCATTATGTTGTTTGTGAATGTATGCAATTTTGTAATGTTTCGTTTTGATGGACTACAATGTTTTAAATTGCAATTATGTACATCATTTTGCATCAATGAATATAAGTTACATTTTCAACCTAATCAAGAATCTATTTATTATTATTTATCTTCCAAATAATATTTTCATTTAGAAATGAATTATTCATGTTCATAATTTGTTAATTTAGAACATAGTAACAACTAAAGCCTTTTCATGTCCAATGTCCACTTTACACTTTATGTTTTGCAACTTGTTTTTATATTATTTCTTGGATGTTTTAGTTCTAGCAATTATTTTTCTTTTTTTTTCTTCAATTATCATTGTCTCAAATTCACAATAAATGTAAACTTCATTCCCAATTTCATTGTTCTACAAGTTTTCATGTAACTTTGGACCCGAAAACAAAATCAATGTACTTCCTAAGGACATACATAAGCTTCTCTTATCTACACAATAGAAGCAAAAACAAAATAAAGTCCATAATACATCCACCAAGCAGAAAGGGAGAGAATCCCATGATGGATTCCAAAATCTAGTCAATAATCACAACAAATGACTAGGATTGGGAAGACAATGGCAAGTATGTCCATTAAAAGAGGTTGCCAAATATCCTTTATTGCAAAGCAACCTTATTTGGACCATAGTATTTGCCAATTGATATACTTGCATGTAGAACATAAGAACAAAATGGGTGAACTAAGCCACATGAAAAATGTTTTTGGATTTCGTCATGCATTGGGTTCACAACTTTCAGATGCTATGAAGGCACATCTCATGGGGCTTATAAAGCAAGGTTTGTCCCTTGCTCAAGTTATGGCACAACATAAGGTGTATGTCAGGGAACAAGCATTGCGAAATGAACATGTTACACGTGATACATTTGTTTTGCCCTCTTATGTGCAAAACTTGGCAAAAAAAAAGGCCAATGAATTATGGTAAAAACGTAAAAGAGACCCAATTAGTGTGAGAATGTGGGTATTAAAAAACCATGATTCAATTTTCTATTATGTTGAACATGCCCTTTTAACTTTAAATATACCAAACCAAGATGACACCCCTTTCACCTTGGGAATCCAAACTACATGGCAATGTGAAATGATCTCAAAATATGGACAAGGGGGTGCAATTGCATTTGACACAACATTTGGCACAAATCAATGCAGGGTATGGCAATGTCTTCCATTTTGTGAAGTTATTAACAATTTTTAAATGTTTTGCAACATTCAACCTACTAATCGTGGATTTTGTTTTTTGTAATACCCTTTATACACAATGATGGTGTTTTTTATAAACAAAAGTTTTTATTCAATGCTCCCAAGTACAAACTATGTGTCATAGTTTACTATAGAACAATATTTCATGTGTATGTTAATGGTATTGATATTAACAATATCTCATTAACAATATGGTACAACCTTTTCACCATTGCAATTTCGTGTACCAAATGCAAAAAACCATTACAATCTATACAACATTTTTAACAAATGTTATTGTGTGACTTGTTCTTAAGCCCATTTTCCATTATAGAATAATGTTGAATTCAATATAAATTTAGTTTGTTCTTTCCATTGTGTTGTTTTTTTTATAAATGTTAATCTATCTTATTGATATTTTTTTCCATGCAACAACATTTGGCCAAGAATGAAAGTCTTCTTATGTTTGTGGCATGTGCAAAAATCATGGGCTAAAACTGTTGTAAAAAACAGTGGATTTACATCAAAGGAAGCAAAAGTCTTGTGTGCCCTCGAGGGGATAATGTATTTATAGGGATGTCCCATTGATTCTAACCTTATTCTATGGGCAGAACAACAAATTGATTTGTTAGAAACAAGTATCCTCGATGTTGTTCGCTTCATTCAATACCTCAAAGAACATTGGTTGTTGAAAACAAGGATGTGATGTGTTGGGAATCGAAACATTCTCCATGCAGGGTAGGACACCAACTTCTTTGTGGAGTCATTCCATAACAACATGAAAATAATTTTATATTCTTCAAGAGAAAGGTTCACTAGGCGTAGAATGGATTAGTTGATTTACCATCTAGTTGGTGATGTTTTAACACATTATTAATATGGTGTGCAGTGCAAAATCTTTGGGTTTGTATGAAACAAGAAAAGGCCTTGTTGTTAACAATGTACTAAGAACCCATGATATTCTAGACATAAATGTCAAGTTACATCCAGATGGGGAGGACATCGCATTGGTGGCATCCACCAATCACTCACCAAAATTGTGGACTATACATGCTCCAACTTCTAAATGGCCACAATGTAATTACCTTGTTGTCAAACAAGGAATATTTTGTAAGCATGTTATGAAGATTTTCAAAATGTTCCACCCTCATATTCTAGACAGTGCAATTGTATGAAAGATAGGTACATTCCATGGGGTACAAAGGGGTCTTGCATTAGATGCCCACATTAATTCCGTCGGCATGCCTAATTAAGAAGTTGGTATGAATGAGAAGTTCGAAGATGTTGCTACCTTCAAAACAACATAAGAAGATGAAACCTACATTACTTCTAACCTACACAAGTTCATTGATCAAATTTTTCACCCAACTCAAAACTATAGCAAGCGATTTTCCCCCATTGCAAAAAATTTACTATATAGTTTAAATTTTTTGAGAGGAAAACAACAAGATATGCTAGCATGAGGCATTGCAAGTTTGGAACACCTTAATGCAAAATCAATATTCCTAATTGTGCTTGGTGATAATAGTTTCAAAAGACATAGAGGAATGTTTGAATCTAATGCTCCAAAAAAAAACCATATGAAAGATAAAGCAACGAAGTATATTCGCATATAGAGAATTCTAAATGGTAGATAATATTAAAGGTGGTCATTGCTTCATCATTACATCAAAACAATTGTGAATTTTATCTTATTTAATTATGCTTCATTTGTGTGTGAACATGTGTTGCCCCAAATGACAAACATGCATGTTGTCCTTTCAATTATAAGTAGTTATGTTGTTGTTGTGCTTGACAATTGAATTTGATTGCAATTGTGATATATCCACAGACAATTTAGATTATAAAACATAACATGTTTTTTGTAAAACAATTAGACAACATTCGAGTCAAAGCATTGTTTGAAGAACAAAAACAAAACCTAAGTTAGTTTGTTATCTAGCGAACATACACATAATTTATTGGTTGTAGAACATTTATGTGTATGTTTGTAGGCCATTTTCTCAAATGTGTTATATGTCATTTATGTTGTCAATTATTGTTTGGAATTACATATTCTACAATGATGGGCAATTCAAAATGTACAATGTTCTAGGATTCTATTTTGTAGTCTTTTTGTTTTTGTACCATGAAAATTTTGATATTAACACTGAAGCCCATAAACACCACAATTTCCCTAGTGGGTCCAAGTAGTTGTTTCAAATGTATAATTGTACAAAAATATTTGTTGAGTATGCATTTTTTTTTCCATGTCAACCTATGGCCATTACCAATAAACATGCCATTGCAAACTAATTAAAGACAATGTTTGTGGCATGTAGAACATTCATATCAACAACAACAATAGAATGGGAAATGTAATGGGTTAACAAAATGTGAACTACAAAACCCATTATATAATATAAGAACATCAACATAATCATGGGTTTGAATTGCACTTCTACGTTAAAGTCATACACACCAACATAAATCAACCACTAATGAAAAACAATATTCTCAAAAAGGTTGACCCTGATCAATTACCAATGTTTTGGTTCAACTATTCTCCAACCTAGGTAAATACAATACTACAATTCATTGAAGCAACATGGAAATATTTCTTCCTATGTGAACAACCCAAAACTTCAAGCATTCACAACTTGTCCCAAAACAAAGCAAAATAATCCACCTACACCTCTGGATTCAAACTATGGGAGCTACAAATTTGATATCAAGTTCGATTTATATGAAATTACTTTCTTCACTTTGTTGTTTCTTCAAATTCCAACTCCATTTGTGGACTATAGGATTTGATTCAATTATTTCCCTCGATTCTTCCAAGTTAACCCTCCAAGGAATGTTAAATGGCCCTATAGGATTGACAATGTTGTAAATTGCACCACAAAGTGTGTCCTTGCACAGTATGGTTTCAGCCTTTGAAAAAATAGTGGGTGTAACCTACAAAATTGCATTGTCATTGTTTAGATCACAAATTAAGAAACCGCTTCTAGATTTCAAAGCTTGTTGGTGTTAATGTTTTGCATACCTTGAAGCAACTAGCATTGGTGGCATACAACTTCCATTCGACATATTTTGTTATGAATGTCATAACATCAAAACCCACATTCCTAATCGGATTCTTGTTGTGGTCCAATAAGCCAAACCCAATTGTCGGTTGTTTTAGTTCGATTTTGAACTATGTTTTGAGTTACATGGCCCTTGTATGACTGCCCAGATTTTGGTAAAAAATCAATGCACCACTACAAATGGCCAGAAATAGTTATGGCTAATAACAGGGTCACAATGTAGAAGTTGGTCAATGTTCATCACAATGATACTCCAATGGTTGGCATCATGCAATGGAATGATGAAATCTTTAAGAAAAAAAGGACTTTCAATTTATTTTTCAAAAAATGTTAAACATTGTTTTCGAACTCCCCTTTTTCTTTCGACCAATTCTTCACAACGTCCCAAAGGTGCAGGTGTGTGATGTAGAAATTTTTAGGTAGTGTGTAGCAATGGGACAATCAAACCCCAAAAAAGTCCATGGCATTTGTGCTCAAGTGTTTGGTGAGGTTATTTAGGAATCAAATATCTACATTAACCTTGAGTTTCAAATATTCACCCCCAATTTCAATTGAAATTGTTGAATCCATGGTCCCACCATTACTAACAAGGAAATCTTCCACAACTTCGGTCAACCTACAAAAAGTAGAACATTCAAACAAATAATTATAAAAACCTTGTTGAAATTAATCATATTACTTTATGACAACATATAATTATAGGGTACATCCAATCATAAGAATGGGCATGTAGACAACCAATCAAGAATGCAAACATATAAACCTTACTAATGTTACATAAAAATGCCATGAACATGTTACTCATTATAGCTTAATGTAAAACAAGAATCTAGTCAAATGTTACTCATTACAAAATTTGTAGATCTACATGGAGTCCAAAATGAACATAGTCAATTGTTGTTATTGTGCTCTACAACACCATGTTTAATAGAATGTCCACATTGCCAACATAGAATTAACTCATAAATAAAGTTATAACATTACTAAGCCAAAGAGTGTAAATCCGCAACTACAGTTTGTTGGAATTGTGTACAACTAAATTTACAATTACAACAAAAGCAACATCTTGAGACTTTCTTGTAGAACTTATTGGATTTGTGTACAACCCTATCCTATGCCCTTTGTTGCACCAATTTTGCCAAGTCTTCTGTCTTCTCCTCTTGGAATCCAAGGTCATTCAGGTTGGGGATTGTTCTTATAAAGCTTTTGTTTTTAGTGACCTAGAGGGCACAACCCTAGGGAAAGGGTTGGTGTCTTAGTAAATGATTGCAATGTAGGATGCATAAGGTGTGTAGCACAAGTTGTAGTTGGGCTAGGATTAAATACGTAGAATTGGAGGAAATCTACCTCTTGTTTACAATTTGCCACTAAGGTGCCATGGAATTCTACATGGAAGACATCTTGTAGTTGTTTTATGATAGTGTCTTTTAAACTTGGGGATTGTTCCATTGCATCCAAGTTCAAACCTACCAACTCTACACATTCATTTTGCACCTTTGTGAATGTTGTTGGGAGATGGCCATTTACAAGAATAGACAAAAGTTGCCTAATAAAATATAGACATGTACATTACCTATGAACATGGCAAGAAAAACAATAGAAGAAAAAAAATGTAATACAAGAATGTAGAAATATGTTCCATTACTTATGGTAGTGTGCATGACCTTATTAACATCTCCATTGTCATCATGTGGGTTCACTGCCCTCCCCAGTTTGACCATCGAGGCATGTAGTTGGAAGTTTCAAAGTTCCATCAACAAAAATTTACATTTGATGGCAATGTCATGAACGTTGGTGTCATCTTCAAAATCAATGTTTGCAGCAAATAAACATCCGTTATCAATGTCCTCCCTTAGCAAAAAGGCTTCATTCACCACCTAACCAAATGCATAACATTCAAATAGAATTAAATTATAGAATGTGCTAGCATGTTGTGTAAGGTACAAACCAACAAAACAAATATTTGTTTGTTCATGTAGCAGTTGGTAGAAGGAGGATATAATAGAGGTGGGAAAATGGAATGACTACAAATGTTATAAACAACAATGGATTCAAATGCATCATTGTTGTGAAGTTAGAAAGTAAAAACTAACACATGTTCAAGGAGGTTGCATTGGTCATTAATAGTAGACTCATTACACCACATGTCTTCCAACTCCTTTTGCAATCTTGCCAAATGTATGTTAGCAATCACTCTATGACATATTTTAGAGATGAGTGCTTTGATTTTTTCAATGACCAAATGTCAATGTTCTTTGTTAAACCTTAACAACCCCAACAAATTGTGTCAACATTCTTGTAGATCTTTAGTGCATTCATAAATTTTGGGGAACCATATAAAGCTGTAATCAACAACATCATGAATTGCAATTGTTAGGCCAATAGAGTGACCCAATTCACAACATAATGCAATATGTTTCATTGGGTTAGTCCACAAGTAGGGTGAGCTAGTGGATGCAACCTCCCAAATGTAGTTCTACATAACATTTTTAGTGCCTTGATTATATGGGGGCATTCAATTTCTGAGGAAAATGGATTTTTCTCATTTTGCAATTTTGTTAGAATGTTTTGCAACTCTTCCTTCATGTGGAGCCATGGGCATTACAGACCTATTTATAGGGGGTAATGGTTCAAAACATTGTACAACAATGACCATCCCCATTGATCCTTCTCCTTTGTAGCCCTCATCTACATGTAATAGAACATATAAAAACAAACATTGAAACTTGAGGCACCATTCACTAGTGCTTGAATTTTTACTAATAGAAAACCAATTGATAGTCTATAACAAATATTCAAAACCTTGGGAATCTATGTATTTAAGTTCAACCTATGCCTAAATTACAAATGATGAAACAAGAACACCTAACTATTAATTGTGACTGTGTTTGGGAAAAGAACATGGAGGTCAAATTTATGGAGTTGCTTTACAACATATTCATATTTTTTCTTTTGAAGGGCCATGGTGGCAATTGCTTTGTTTGCCTCATAATCATTCTTCAACTTCAAATATTAAAGGTAATATTTGAATGCTTTGATTTCTCAAAATCTCTCCATAGTCATAACTCCCCCCCCACCTAATGTCCATGCATTTCATGGCTTTTTAACAATTTATGATATCTTAGTAGTCCTTTCAATTCCTCCTTTTTGCATGATGACAATCAGAAAATAATAACATCATCATAGACTTAAATTCAATAATAGAACATTATTACAAGGATGGCCAAAAACTAGAAAAATATGTTGGGAAAATATTTACATGAGGATATAGGAACCATTCCCCAAATGTAGCAACAAGACCATTGCATAAAATGCCTTTTGTTTCCATTTTCATGAGGAGTGACATGCATTCCTCGGGTTCTTCCAAAAGTTTCTTGCTCATAACAATGTAGGTTTTCAAAAGCAAAACATATAGTCCAATAATTTCTACAATTGTTGGAGGTGGAGGCAATTCATACAACTACTTTACTTTGAAAGTTGTTGTAATGGGCATGGGCCTTTGCCTCGACTGTAACCTTACTTCCAACAATAATTGATTGTCATAATGTTGTAATAGTAGAATGTTGAGATAATGTTGTAGAGGGTTGTGAAGTTGGTACAATTGTTGTGGCAAACCTTTTATGGCGCACATGAATAGTTATCTTCTTTTCTGTTGTAATTTGGGCAAATGTGTTTCTTTTGGAAAGGGACAAGTTAGAAATATATATGTTTTTATTTTTTTAATTTTGTGGTGACAAGATGAAGTCATCATCACTAACACCAGACAAGTTGACAACCTTCTTGTGTCATGGTGTTATTGCCCGTGGAGGTGGCATTGCCCCCTCTACCCCAATTTGCTTACCACTTGTAGCTCGTTTATTTGGAAGGACTACATCATCAAAATTACGACGCTTGTTTTTGCATGGTGTATCCTTGCCATACTTCTCCCCCAACTTAAAAATTTCCTTTGTTTTGTTCTTTGTCCAAGTTGGGTACATTTTTAGTAGTTGTTTCCCCTTGTAGTTAGGGTGCAACTTCATCATCATGTGGTAGGAAATAATGTTCTTATATTTCATGCATTGCTTGCAAAATTTGCATTGGAAGGCATGCCGATTGCACATAATTATGTATGGTCATTTGAATTCAAAATGCACTTCCACTACAAGTTCTTCATACTCTTGCTCTTGGTATAATGGAACACAAGTTTTCTCGTTCTATTGCATTGTACATTTGTAAAGTTTGATGTTGCTTTCAAGGCCTCCAAAAATGTACAAAACACAATGTCATTACATGGCATGTAAATGTTAGCTATAAATATCCAAACATCAAAAGAATTTGGGAGGACAAATAGTTAGGAAAAATTGATGGTTGTGTTCTTACTAATTGAAAAACTAAAGTCAACAGAAAATTAAGGATGGCAAGTCACTTTTGTTATTAAAATAATGCAACAACAAAACATCATATGATGTTATTACGAAAGAATTTCACCTTTACATAATGTTTTAATTGCCATTGAAAATTTGCAACCTTAACATAGTCCCCTTATCAAATCAAGCTTAAAAGGTGTGATAAAACAAGAGATAACAAAAAGAAATATAACTTAGGGTTTAAGAAGGATACACATTGAAGCTTACTCATTTGACTAGTGTTGTGTTGATAAGATCAACATACTTCTTACACCCAAGCAAGTTAATCAAACAAGGTTGATAAGAGCGAGGGTGGGCAACACCTTCAAAAGCATGTGCCCTTTGTCTCCTTCCCGTAAGCATGCATTGTAACAACTCCTTGTATCACTCTATTGTTATCCTCTGCAATGTCCAAATCTTCTCCAACAACATTTTCTTTTCCACAAAGACAATAATTGGAGCAAGGGGGGTAAATTTGTGGTAAATACACTATTTTTAGTGCTTTGATTAAGCTCAGTTGTAATAACAATAGTAGGGAGAAGAGACACAACATTTTCCTCTTTCACTTACATGCATGCCAAAACCCTAATTTTTTGCAAAGAATAATGCAAGGCAACCTTTAAGTTTATTTCAAAAGACAATGTACTTGAACGCAAGATTCAACTACATAAAACCCTAGATTATGTTCTTTTCTAGTGCACCTCAATTAAAACCCTCCAACACAATAATGCAACAAGGCAATGAAGTTCATGTCACTTCACCAAGTTCGTTATTGCAATTCACATGGTTATACACCTTCCCTAAACCCTAAAATCTTCAACCAAAATAAAGCTATTATTAATTCACGTTTGAATTTGAATGCTAAACTGAAGCTGAAAAAAACTTGTGTTTTGTAGTGCATCATAAAAAGTATGCTTGGATTGGCTGCAATCAATGACGAAAAGGTGAAAGGAGGGTTGATGACGTTGGGGATGTTTATTCAATGGCGAAAGGAAGGCCACGTTATGATGGTGGTGTCAAGGCCAGTGGTGGGTCAAGGGGTCAAATACTACACTGAACAAAGCTTGTGAAGGGGTATTTAGTGTTTCACCTCAAAGTTGGCCCCCAAGTTTTTTTGGCCTTGAAACGAGCCTAAATATGTAATATTATATCCTAAAGTGGAAGGTCATCTTACGTTTCTAGGTGTGTAATTTTACATTTTAGTAAGGGTTTGTACTTCATTTTTTGCACATGTGATAATTCATTGCGCACAATTAGGTCTTTAAACGTGCATTACTAGAATTTTGCATTTGGCACTACCCTTGGTTGTTGCATCAAATGGGTGTGTAATTTTGCTAAGGCCCTATGTGCAGGCCTTACCTACCATGTAAAAACCTTTTACAAATTTCCTAGTGTATGTAAAGGGTGGGTTATAACACATAATATTTTTTTTGCCCCATGAGTGGGCATTTTGATTTCACTATGGGCTTTAGCAAAAACCCATAAAGTCCCCCTTCTAATGTTTTTGTCAATTTTTACACTATGTGAACCTCGCGAAAAAGCAAGGGCATTACCAAAAGAGGGGTTGCGCTTGACTCTTGCCTTCCACATTGTTATTTTAGTGAGCTTCACTTTTAGGCTTCACTACGACAAAAGGTGTCCCTGTATGCCAAGTGATTTCATTAAATTTTGAGTGAATTCACTAGTTTAATGAACTACACCCACATTTTGTAGTAGTGTTTTATCCTACATGTAAAAACTAAAAGCCCTTGGAGGTTTTTTCTAGCGTATTTATAAAGGGGGCTCTATATAAGAGAAGTGTAGCCCTAGAGGCCCTTTTGTGTTTTGAAATGCGTATGCAAGAAGGTGTTAGTCCGAGTGTTAGGCACTAGAAAACATGGAAGGGCCCAAAGCCCGACCCTTCTTTTGCACAAAACACTACCTTTTTTTTTAGGGCCTTTTATCTTTTTTTTTCAAATATTTTTTGGTCTTTGTATCCCCTCCTCACCACTACCAATTGTTTTTTCTCAAGAAATCTAAATTTAAAAGCTCTTTTTTTAAAAACAGGTTGCACTACATTGGATGAAGATTTTACCAAAGGACATATACATTTTTGAAACAGGAAGAAATGTTGAAAAGAGGGAAAAAAGAAGGTCGAGAGGCCCAATCTACAAAGTGGAAAGAAATCTTCCAACTTGTAAGAGAGCCCTTCAAATATTCTACTTGACAATGATTGTCGAATATTTTATGTCAAATACCTTGAATTTTATCATGAATTTAATAACCTTGGGAAATGTGGATTTCATTTGTGAAATGCCTTCCCACCTATATAGAAGGACATTACATTTTTATAATTCCCTCTCCACAATCTTCCACATCCTCTCTTGACTCTTTCCAAACCTCTCTCATCTTCAACACTCAAGCTCTCTTTCACAAGCTTCATGTTTTTTTAATTTGTTCTTTTTGTTCACCTTTTTCTCGTCTCTTGTACCAAACACAAGTTTTTTCTCTTCTCCTTTTGATCATTTTTTACACTAGACACAAACACGAACAAACACTTGAAGCTACTAAACACACACAAATTGCAACAATGTTTTTTTGTTAGCATGAAGAAAATCAATGTGCATGAACTCAATACCAAACTTGTTTAACCACAAGTTTTCATTCAAAATTGGGTTTCATGGCCCATTCCTTTTGTTTAAATTTTGTGCCTTGTTCTATATTTACTCTTGGTTTCAACAAAATTGGGAGTTTTAATGGCCTTTTGGAAGGATTTTATTAATATCTCTATTATGTAAAAAATTTATAAGTAACGATGTTGTTACATGTATAATTCACATCCATAAGATGTCATTAACATGACCAAGTATGGGTCACCATAATGATTTCCATCTTGATAATAAATAAATGTAATAATTGGACAACTTGGGTAAGTTGAAAAATCTCAAATATCTAGCAATGTTGGTTTCAATTTAACGAGGTGTTTGGTTTCAAGAGCAAAAAACAACAATTTTTACACTTCACATTTTAAGTATCTAGACAATGAAGGGTTGCATTAAAAGTGTGAATATAATTTCTCTTAGAAGTCAAGATTTCAATATGTCATTAAGATTAGTTTCTTAGCAACATTAATTTGCTAATTAGTTTATTCCCAACCCTCCTAGTCAAGAATGTTATACATTTTCTACTCCCATCAATATCTAAGGAATTACATTATGTTTGTCATGAATACTTTGATAATATATATTTTACAACCATGTTATTTGTGTTATAATACAAAAATTAAAAGTTTCTTCAAATTCTCCTTACATCAAATGACAAATCTTAAATTTTTTTGTGAACATGAACAATCAAGATTTAAAATAAAGGCATACAACTTTGGTTATAATCATATTGTATGGCTATTACATTTTTCCTCTATGGAGGATCAATGCTAATGAAGCAAAATGAAAAAGACATCATTTAACTTGTAGCATGATATGTAACTATGTATTTAGTTTAGATATAAGATAAAACAAATGTGGATTTTTTTGGCTAATTCAACTAATGGTTGCAATTGTTCATAATAAAATATATATGACCAACAAATGCACAATAATCTTCATTATTGTATGATTCTATAAGCATAAAATGTGTTGTTAATAATATTATCATTATTAAGAATGTTTTTAATGAAATAAACATAAACAATGAATGTTCTAATATTGTTTATGATTAATGACACAAATATTATTTTCTCCATAAATTATAACAAATAATTATGCCCATATGTGAAAGAAATTCATTTTCATTACAAATGGTCAACCATTTGTGGCTCATGTGCCAAACATGAGCCACAAACACTTGGCCATTCCCACTACATGTGTAATGCCTAATATTGTACAAACTACAAATGATTCAAATATGTGAAATTTCCCTTGGAATATTTTAATGAAGGATTTTTTTCATTGTTTCCACATCCTTTGTAAATTCATGACACATTCAAGTGTAGATTGCTTGCTATTAGGGACAAACAAGTCTCAAATGTTTTTCTTTTCATTTTTCTTTCATTAATAAGTTGGATATCCAAGTGGCAAACACCCTTGTCATGAGGTTGCAACTTCCCTTGCCACATATGCAGGTTGGGAATATAAAAGTATGCCTTGTTCTTTATATTATGCAACTATTTACATCTAATTGAAAGTGCAAATGACAACTTTTTGGTGTTCAAGTGTAAGTGCTAGTAATTTGTAAGTTAGATTTAAACATAGAAAGGACTTAAATGAACATTGAATGTTTGCTATCCTAATTCAAATGCCTTATAGGGGAGTTGAATTGCAACTTGTACCCAACACGATGGAAGTTGAACTTACACAAAATAAACAAGTTAGTAACTTGAAAATAAAATAAAATTGTGGCATATTCATGTTGATATATGTATTGCATGTTGAGCATTAACAAAAGTCACCACAATAAACAACCAATGCACTACATCCCCAAGAAGACTAGGGATATATTAAACTCATTTAAATTTAAAATCATCAAAGGGAATGATCACTTTGGTGGCCTTCAACACCACCTCTTGCATCACATGATCCATAGCCCAACCTAAAGAGTCAAATCATCAATGCATTGTTGGTGCATTTCACACATTTTGAAATGAAAACAAACCTTGAAGGATCTTGAAATTGATCATTGAAAATCCCAAACAAAGAAAATGCCAATTCCAATGAATTGCGCTTGTTTCTTTTTTTTTCAATTTGACTTGCATTTTACACTTGTTTTCCAATGGTGTCCTTCCTATTAAGCCCATAAATATTCTCATTCTTCATATGGGCACAATTAAATTTTAGATGATAATCACCCACAACATGTTTAGATGTTACTATCCTCCCCTTCCTTGTATTAGAGTGCTTGTTCAATGAATCAAAACATCAAAATGTTTATTATCATTAAACAATATATTAGAACACAAGGTTTAAATGGTTTTTTTGAAGAAAAATAAAATTTGAAGAAAGAAAGTCAAAACAAGAGACAACTTTAGAAATTTAAAGATATAGACATTTACATATTTAATTATTGTTTGTGACTAGATTGTTCACTTCATTGATTCCATTTTATTGTTTAAAAAATGATTAATGATCAAAAAGTGATATTTGATGCCAAAATAGAAGTAATTACTTTCTATTGACAACATCCCCACACCAAAAAACATTCATTCATGTTTATGAAAGTTAAAGGAAATATCCAATCTATTTTTTCACTGAATTTGAATAGGGTTTTCCAATATTCAGGGAATTGGTTTTTTTATTGGCAACTTTTTGCTACTTGGTTAAAAACAATTATAAAAAAATCAATGTGGCTCATACAAAGGATTTTTGTGAAAACAAAATGCGCCAAAGTGGTCCCAAATTTAAAGGGGGATTTTATTTCAATTTTCCAAATTTACACAATATGTTTCAAACCCATCACCAAATATAGTAGGATTCTTAAAATTTGTTTACTCTCCTTTCTAACTTGTAGCCAAATTTAGCTAATATGTTGTGTGAAGGCCAACTTTGGTTGCATCACACACAAAATTATTAGAAAAACCCAGATTTAGGGTTTGGAAAATACGAAATTGTCAATAAATGTATGTAAATTTTGGGCCATAATGAAGGCAATTGCACAAAACTATACAAGGTTGCCATCTGCTCTTGGGCTACGCACATGACTAATAAATAGGATGGTTGCACAACCCATAGCCAGTGACGTGGTGAAAATGAGCATGGTTTTATAGCCAAAGCCAACGCACATGGTTATCAACCAGGCCCCATGGGGCCCCTCCTTCCACACCTTCTTTTTTAAGACTCATTTTTGGGGAGAGGGGTTTCCACATAATTTTGTGGAAGGGATCATTTTTGAACCACCTTCCACACATCTTTTTTACCAAGGGGTTATTTAAAAAGTTGGATAACCCAATAATTTTTAACTTGCATTTATTTGGACCTCTAAAAGGAACCATAACTTACTTTAACAACTTAAGTAAATTTTTTTGGACTATATCTCTTTCCTTTGTCAAGATTGTGTTGTACAAATTAGCCCGTGGGATTTTTGCTAAATGGATGGTAGATTTATTCAACATTGGAGCATCAACAATTCGGAAATACATAACTTGCTAATCATGACAAATTGTTTGACATTTATATCCACACTTCAAGCACAAGCCGGTTGCATTGAATCGTAGAAAAATTTAGAGATATTTCTAGATTGTAAAACATTGTAAGTGTTATAGACGGAATTGACATCCCTTTGTTTGAAAAACCAAATAGGAAAGTCATTGCATTTGCTATAGACTTTTATAATCATAAAACATTCCATAGCATTATTTTACATGGGGTATGTGATTGTGATAAAAATTTCTATAATGTTTTTACATCATAACCTCGAGGAGTTGCTAATGGTGGTTCATTCGAATTAAATAGTTTGTATATGGAACTTAGGTTTCGGAAAATTTTGATAGAGCTTGTAGTTGATGTTGATGGAGTGCAAGTATATTCTTTCTTGCCAAGTGATGCAGCAGACCCATTGTGAACACAGTTGATGAAAATTTTCAAAGACAGATGTGACCCCAATAAGTTGCGGTTTGACAATTTAATGAATAATGGGCCTGTGCTCATTAAGAATGGTTTTGGGAATTTGAAAAATCAATGGTGTTGTATTTTGAAGAATCTCAATTGCAAAGTTAATAAAGGTGGGAAAATTATCATGGCTTGTTGTGTTCTTCACAATTTTTGCCAATTGATAGACATGGTAGTGGTGTGAGATGTATGTCAAAAAGGGGATCTATTGGGGGGATTTAATGTCCAACATGTTCTCATTTATAAAGAAGGAGATGCAACAAAGGAAGCTGGTGAAGTGATGTGTAATGTTCTATTTGCATCATGGTTAGAACATAACTTGTTAACTTAACATTTTTTTTTTATTACATGTAACATTACATATCATACAATGTTTCATGTTTGTTGAGCCCATTTGGAAATAAAAAATTGTTTTATTTCATTTCAAACTTGAAGTACAATGTTGCATGCCTTGTTGAAAAAACACACATGAGACTTGATTCTCTAACCTTCCTCCTTAGTATCTCTTGGTTTTAAAGCACTAGCAAAAATAGTTGCAATTTGAACATATGCATCTAAAAACTTTTCTTCAAGCTTATTAGCTCATTCAACTGCTTGTTTTTGTGTTTCAAGCTTAAGAATTAAAATTTTGTTTGAAGATTTAGCAAAGCTTGATAAATATTATAGCAAAGTTATTTGCACCTCCAGAATTTTTACAACGTTTCTTTGAAACATGTTTATCATCAACACCTTGTTGATGGGAAGTGCGAGTGCGAGGATGAGATGGGGATGCCTCTACACGCATTCCATCAACAAACATTGGTGTTGTGTGAATAGGAGAAGACATGTCACTGAGTGGTGGAATTTCTTCACACTCTGGTTTAATGTGATGGTCAGCTTTTTCTATACTTTGATGGGAATCTCTTGTTTGTAAATGCAACCCTCCGCTTGCGCCGCGCTGTAATCTCTAGTTCGACAAAATACATTA
>Ga0116228_10002358_pt1 | contig 16343 bp, 13 predicted proteins | sample S1TSphfallax_2_FD_89694 | JGI IMG/M metagenome (GOLD analysis project Ga0116228, IMG submission 89694) | Host-associated microbial communities from peat moss isolated from Minnesota, USA - S1T2_Fc - Sphagnum fallax MG | ecosystem: Host-associated > Plants > Peat moss > Unclassified | place...
AACACCCGCCGGGTATCATGGTGACATATAAGCACGGTTCTCAAAGGTCAAATAGTTGCCCAGAAAACCACCAATTCTTTGCCCCTTCTTTTATGAAACCTGAAAAATTACTTTTGAGGTTTTAAAGTACCCGAACCCGCAGATTTTTTATTATTATGAAGAATTCTCTTTTTTTCCAGGCACCCATAACCGGCAGTTCTCTTAGTCTGGAATTGTTTTTATTTAAAAAAAAGAGAGGAACCGGCGGTTATTAAAAAATCAAATACCCCCTGACACTGGTCGCGACAGCCATTTTAGTCCAGTGCGATTTAGGGTTTCGCTTAGGGTTTTGCGAGGGAGACGACAGGATACAATTAGGGTTTCCCTCGTGAGAATAGAGCTTGCAATTAGGGTTCCGCGGAGCTAGAGGAGACAGAGGAAAAAACGAAAAACGACACGCTCGCTCGTAGAGTATCCAATTTTAGTTTTGTGTCTCATGGTTGTTGCAGTTGTCAGTTTGATCTCTGAGTTTGTTTCTCTATAGCTCGTCTTTGTAGAGTTTTTTTTGGTTCTTCGAGCTCGAAGCAGAAAACAAGAATGTTTTGTTCATGTAGAAGCTGAAGAAGAGAGCTGTAATGGAAGATGTTGGGGAGCCTTCAATCTTCTCCCGGAAAAGTTTGCAGCAGCCAGTTTCTCGAACGGTTTCTAAGAAAGAGCCAACGTCTGCTGCGTTTGTTGAGTCCTTTTTGTCGGAATCTGGTGAAGAAGAGAATAATGCGTCGTTTGAAGGATTAGGACTGGCGGAATGGTTAGTGCGCACTTGCCGAGAGCTTGGTATGAAGAAACCGACACCCGTGCAACAAGGATGTGTTTCTCAGATACTTGCTGGAAAGGATGTGTTCGGCTTAGCACAAACGGGAAGCGGAAAGACGGCTGCATTTGCACTCCCTATCCTTCAGAAACTGGCTGAGAATCCCTATGGCGTCTATGCGTTGGTTCTCACTCCCACACGCGAACTCGCCTTCCAAATCTCTGACCAGTTCAAGGCTTTAGGATCCGGCATGAACCTGAGGAACACGGTGGTGATCGGAGGCATGGACATGACTGCGCAGGCTAAAGCTCTCATGCAGCGACCTCATGTGGTTATTGCAACCCCTGGACGCATGCGAGATCATCTCACCAACGATCCTGATATCGCCGCTGTTTTCGCCAGGACCAAGGTTGTCTGTCTGTCTGTCAACCTCTCTGCCATTACTGTCTCTTTCTCTCTTAAACCCCATGTGCGAAGAACAAAGCTTTCGAATGGTTCTGGATCCTCGAAAGGGATTTAGGGTTTAGCGTTCTCTCTCTCTCTCTCTCTCCCAACCTCTCTGCCATTTACTGTGTCTTTCTTTCTTAACCCCATGTGCAAACAACAAAGCCTTCAAATGTTTCTGAATCCTCGAATGCTTTCGAAGAATGAGGTCGCAACCCTTGAAATTGTACCAAAGAGAGGGTCTGCCAACCATTGAGATAGACCGCAAATGACTAGGGTGTAACTATTTCTCCAATCTATAGAAGAGAAGCTGTGCAGTCAGTCAGTGGATACCTCGCTTTCAAGAGAGTTGGGGTGGGAAGTCTCATAGCTTTTGGTGTTTTGCTTTTGGTTGCAGTTTTTGGTACTTGATGAAGCTGATCGCCTTCTGGAGGTGGGTTTTGAGCAAGAGATCAGGGTGGTGCTTGAGAACCTCCCCAGCACCCGACAAACTTTGTTGTTTTCTGCAACAATGACCAGCAATCTTCAAGCCCTACATGAGCTGTCAATGGAGAAGGCCTTCTTTTATCAGGCTTATGAGGGATTCAAGACAGTGGAGACTTTACAGCAAGAGTATTTGTTCATACCTGCAAATGTCAAGGACGTCTACCTAATGCATGTCATGTCCACCCTTGAAGATCGGGAAGTTCGTTCAGTGATAATCTTCGCTTCCAGTTGCAGGTGAAGTCTGCTGCCCTAGTTTCTGGAGATCTCTAAATTGTTTTTGTCATTTTCCATAGGCCTTGCAAATCAACACCTTTTTGTATACATACTGCCAAACTTAGTTTTTGTCTCTTTTTTTCTGGAAAGTTAATATTTTATCAAAATTGCGGATCTGATCTTGTACAAAAGAATGCTAAACATGAGTTGGAAATATGAACATTGAAATCTTTTTCTGCTACAGTCAAGAATGTTTTTTGAAGGTATCAGAATTTAGATCAAACACTAGGATTTGTAAACTTTGAAGGGCCAAATCTACACACATGGCTTCTGATGCAGGGCCAAGTATGATTTTCTTAGAGAGTTCTTCACAGTTCTTGAACATTTCTGGACAGTCTGTAATCTGAACTTAGATCTTGACCGTTGCAGGACTTGCCATTTCTTGAGTTTGATGATGGCAGAACTGGAGACTGACACAGTGGCACTGCATTCTATGAAAACACAGCAGCAAAGATTGGCCTCACTGAGTCGTTTCAAGTCAGGCCAGGTGCCTATTCTGATTGCAACAGATGTTGCTAGTAGAGGACTTGACATCCCAACTGTGGATATGGTTGTCAACTATGACATTCCGAGGTTTGTAAATAACTACTGCCAGTTTTCTTTCTTGCCTCATCCATGACTTAAAGATCAGCATGTCAGCTTAGTCCAGGGCATAATTTACCCTCCTAAGAAGAGCATTGCAGGTTACTTAGGTAGATACCAATTCATTTGATGTCATGCCTCTTACAAGTATCTTTGCTTCTCCTGCTGATGGTATTGTTCCTAGGCTGTTCATGTACTGATTTAAAACTCCATCCTCATTGTTATGGAAGAGGGTTTTGGAGACACAGAAATTGACTGTTTATTTTGTGACTGAATTTCCATTCTGTCAATTGGTCAGATTCACAAGGGATTACGTGCACCGTGTTGGTAGGACAGCAAGAGCTGGAAGAGGTGGCTGTGCACTCAGCCTGGTGACACAGGTACAGTCCACCTTGAAATCCCATAGCTAGCATTGGAAAACTGAAGTCTGCATTGAGTCAGGCATGCAAGCCAAAGTCCATTTCCGAGGGAAAGCTTTGGAGAGAGATAACAGAGGGAGAGGGTGTTTCTTCAAGGTCAGTGTTTGTGGGTTTATTCTCGGAGTCTTAACCCTAGATGTGTCTTGAAACACTATAGTATTTTCTTGTCCCTTATTTACTCGTCAGATTTATCCTTTGTCAATTGCCATTTTGTGAATTCAACTCTGAATATCAATTTTGTGTGTGAGATTAAGGATTGCATCTTGACTCTATGAATCTCCTTCTATATCAGCCACTGATGGTTTCCTTGTTGCAGTATGATGTGGATCTCATTCATGACATTGAAGAACTCATAGGCAAAAAGTTGGAGGAGTGTCAAGTGGAAGAGGATCAGGTTCTGAAGGGCATCACAACGGTATTTTTTTCCCCAGTCTGGATCTTTTAGCATTCTAGCCTCTAGTGTTCTCTCTCCCTTTATGCTATCCTGGTCATGAGCTGTTGGCTGCTGGCCGTCATAGCAAGCAAAATTTTGTGAGTACAGAGTTGGCAAGAGCATCTATTTTGCACATTTTTAGCACAATCCTATGAAACTCTGATGGTTTGTGGGTTCTTCAGATCTACAAGGCAAAAAGGGTGGCAATGATGAAGATGGCTGACAGTGGTTTTGAGGACAAGCTGAAATCTCGAAAGGAACTTAAGTTGAAAGCTCTGATGGAGAAAGGGCTTTTGAGTCCAACCAAATTGAAGAGAAGGAAGAGGAAGAAGCTTGTCTAAGGTGAAATCTACACAAAGGTGACAAACCTCAATGTACTGTAATCAGAACATCCTGCAGTAGTTTAAGCTGCTAGCAGCTTGTTCTAAAATAGCTGTCAGTAAATAGGTGGTGGGAAGTTCCAACAAACAGTTAACCCCCATCTCAATTCTTTCTGTTGACTGGTATCATTGTTCACTTGCAGTACAGTGAACACATCTGTAGGCTTGTTTTTGAGTTGAAAGAGTCTTGAACCTGGACATAGACAGTAAGCACAGTGCAGTCTGTACATTTCTGTGAATGGCTTCCTGAGGCTATCCAAGTACAAGGCATCTGATGGGATCATCCATCAGGATATTAGAAGTCTATCTTGCTTAAGAGGTACAATCCATGGTCAAAGATTTTGATAAGCTGAAAATCACTGCCCCTTGATTGGTACCCAAAGGATGTTTTGATAAATCTAGGCATTGCCGGTGAAAGATATGAAGAGAATTAGAAGGTCCCCATCATTCCCTCTCGCCTGTCTTCACCTTTTGTTCCTGCTTTAGACTTCAAAGGCTTCTGGCTGTACCTTGAAACCCTGTGAATGACTGACCTGGTTGCAAGAGATTCTTGCCTCAAATATTGCAGTTCGCTGATGAATGCTTGCTGATTGACATGGTCTGATGTAAATGAGTCCTTCCCTCCCTCCTCTTGCAAGCCGCCATAGGGACAAATCAACCCATTCTTGTTGGTAACTCTTCCTCTTTGCTACCACTTCTTTCCCTGTGCAGGAAATTTGCTGACTTTTGATCATCAGCTACAACTTCACAATTGTCAGAAATACAGAAACAGCAATTAACTCTGCCATTGCAGACATAGAAACATACATGCATTGATTATCTCTGTTACTGCAGGCAATAGCATCAACAATTGCACAATCATCAACTGTGCATGCACATGCACACACAATGTTGCAAAGTGTATTCACAAATGGTCTTCATGTGGTTTGCGGGGCTTCTTCAAATTGTTGATGCAGACACCTGTGTAAAGGCAGGCTGAATCCCAGATGTGGTGTCAGTCATTCTCCTTCAAGCTCTTCAGAAAGCCAATCTTCAGGATTCTGTCTGAGTCCTTGATTTCTATGATGACGTTGCAGACAACAATGTCAAGATGACGTTCTTGAATCCTGTTCCTTTCTTGTCTGCAACAAAGTTCAACATGGAAAGCAACAATAGTGAATGGGAAGGGGGACCGGGTGGGGGGCGTGGGAGCAGAAGCCTGTTAAACACTGAACCCAGGGAATTACGATTCCTCGTCTTCTTCCCAGCTTTCTTGACTCATGATATCAGGCTCTGAAAGCTCGATCTCTGACCAGCTTTCTTCACTGCGAGCGCGATTCTTGTGTTGTTGAGAGCTGGCAACGATCATCTCGTCCTTGAAGAAGCTCCCAAACTGAAGCTCGTTGTTGTTGCAGGCATCTTTGTAGCAGTCAGGAATCTCAGCCTGGTTGTCGCCGGAGGCATCGACTTCCTCCTCCCGCCGTGCTTCTTCATGATTCTCAGTCAAAAGACATGCTGCTGCCTGAGGCTTCCGTTTCCTGTTTCTCATGTTCTGCAAGGCCGTGTCAATCATGATCGCCATCGCAGAAACGTCATCTTTCTCCTCCTGCTGTTCCTGCTGCAGCTTTCCAGCATCCTCATCGTTCTCACAAGGATCGCAAACCTCACCGCTGGACTGATCGGTATCAGAATCCCAAAGACTTTGTGAAGCCGGAGAAGGTTTACGAGCTGTACGAGAATGAGGAGCAATGAAGGGCAATCTTGACGACGAGCAGACACGCCAATCTTCCAAAAGATGATTGAAAGTAACGTCGTAAGCAGATCTCTTAAGCCTACCTTTTACTTTGCTCTGGGATTTGCTCACAGGAATCAATGTATGGTTCTTCTTCTTGTGTGAGGAGGAGGAGGAGGAGGAGGAACAACAACATCTCACCTCTCCAGTTACTCCTCGACCGGCAATCTTTCTGGATTTGTTGCTTGGTTTTCCTGATAGCCGACCTTCTCGCCTCATTCTTATGTTGCCTCCCTCTTCTTGCTTGCTTGTCTGAGCGAGCGAGCGTCTGTGTGCGCTCCTCCTCTCCGAACTCTTGTCGTCGACACTCCTGCTCTCTCTTCACAGTGTGGTCTCTGGATGCATCCCCAGAGAGAGAGAGAGAGAGAGAGCTCTTTCAGTATGAAAGCAGAATTTTCTGGCGCCACATGAAGGGACGTTGTGAAGGGTCGTGCCTTATGATCAACCAAGGGTTACGGGATGAGGTCTGGTAGAAGGTTCCGTATAGGGTAAGGCCCTGCTATCAGGGAATTACTCTGTGAGCACCGAGGGCAGAGCTTGAGGTATAAATACACTAAGGTCCACTTTAGACAAGGGTACAGGGTCCAATTTCCTAGGAACCAATGTGGACTGATTTGAAGCAAATTGAATCCTTGAGTTGGAGTCTTGACCAATTTTTTGGTGTCCTCATGGAACAAATTGTTGATTTGGTTTGAACTTACCATTATGGGCAAGGGGCTTTCCACAACAAGTTGCTTGCGAAGCCCAACATCATGAAGCTTTAGTGGGTTCTTTGATACCACAACCAGTACTTGTCTATATACCAGGGTTCTGGCATGAAGCTTTGACAGGTTCTTTGATACTGGGACCAGTAACCTGTCTATATACTTGCATTCCAGCATGAAGCTTTGGTGGGTTCTTTGATACCACCAGGACCAGTACCAGTCTATATACGCAGGGTTGCAGCCTTTTACCTTCCCAACTCATGCTTCATCATGTTGGGTTGTTCTTCCAGATTTGAGGCAAACCATGTTAGCTAGATTTATCTTTCACTGCAAGTCACAGCCTACATCTCTGCCTACATTGCCAAGTTTTAAGGATCTGAATCCAACCTAGCACAGTGTGCTGTACAGATTACAGAAGCAAATTACCAAACATCAAGGTGTTGAAATTTGCAGGTACCAGATATACAGTTGCATAGAACTTCACATTGAGGTTCTAAATCTCTCCATTTTGCTGTAAAACAAAAATGATCCACTCATGTTCTTGCACCCACAATCAGAGTGTCATTCAAGTTCTGTAAAGCTTGAATTGTTTGCATGGAATAAATCCTTCATTGAGCAAAGACTTAGTGACCATTGTTTGCAAGGGAATTCAATCCTTCATTCAGGAAGACTTAGTAGTGCCTACATACCCTCCTGTGCATTTTCTGTCGCCATGGATGTCTTGGATTTCATTACAATCTGAATCACTTGATTGGGGTGTTGTAACATCAGTTTCAGTGGTTTCAGAATCTGAGAATGGCAGCTCTGGGAGTGGACAGCTGTTGCCTGCCACTGAATTTCCAATTCTGCTCACCTGGAAAACATGAACCAATAGTACCAGATTTGGCGGATCAACAAGCTCAAAGACACATACATCCCCTTCTTGCAAATCATGTGCACATGCGAAGCTTTTCCAGCCTTGTCCAAGACCAAGATGCCCTCGACTATTTGTCCGCCATTTCACTGGCCATCTCCTGCTCCTTGTTAAATCCATCAGCACACCTTCTGTCCTCTTCAACAACGCATGCATCTTTGAAAATCCCTCTGGTAAATGCTAATCAAGACAAATGCAAACAACACAGTACCCCCTTGTTATCTATCATCATATGGAGCAAGCTATTCATTGACACCAAGCAGGAGCAAGAAAAACAGAACAGTTGGACAAAAGTCAGGATGTGAAGTGCAAAATCACACTACAAGAATTAAAACCACACTATGAGAATTGGGATTGCATTATGAGAATTGAAATCGTGCTACAAGAATTGACATTGCAGTTTTATGGATTCACCGTTGTCAACTTGAGGTGAAAGCTTTGTTGAGTATTGCCACAAGCTGGCAAGACTCATGTCCAGTTTTTTTGTGAACATTTGCACCATTGAAGATCATTATCTCAACATGATCTCGAAATGAGTTTGTTAGAAGTCAAAAGTCTTTTACAATGACAGCAGCAAATCCTGAGAAATGATTTTCTGGGAAGTGAATTGCAAGGGAGGTGAACTCACCACATAGAAAGGTTGAGCTACATGTGTCTTCTTCATCATGATTTTGAAGCTTGGATTGGTAGTCTTGACAGCAGCAGGAGAAGGAGGTGAGCTAGGAGGAAGCTTTCCTGTTGGAGAACATCGTTGCTGCTGCCGCTGTCGCCGTGGAGATGCTGGTTTTGGTATGCATCCAAGAGATTCTTGTGTTTTGATGCTGCCAAGATCATTCAATACATAATGCTCAGACTTGACCTGCTGCTCTCGAGGTATTTCCAGCTTCGGGATTGCTGAGGAGCATTGCTGCTTGTTCACCATCATCACTACTGTATCTGCAGCTTTCTTCTCCACTTTCTCATACCTTTTTGAGATTGTGCACTTGAGTTTTCCAACAACAGATCTGTTTGCTGGAGCAGTCAGAGCATTCCTCCTGGAACAGATTGTGCAAACAATGGCGGTTCCTTTCTTGCTGCATCCATTCTTATCAAATCCTTGCACAGCAAACTGTGAGTGACCAACCAGAGTAAACACAAGCTGATCTCCTTTGACCAAGCAATGATAAGCTGCAAATGGCCTCCATCCCTCCATAAAACCCTTGAAGTCAAAAGCACCTCCAATTCCCACCGGCCATCTCTGCCCATTCGCTCCTTCCAGCATTGCACGATCTTTGAAACTGTGACCATGTTGTTTCACAAATGCACAAGGAATGCGCTGCAACCCCCCAAAAAAATCCAAAACAAACAAAGAATGACCACCACCCAGTGCCCACAGTGTGTGCCTAAACCCTAAACCCCACATCCTTCCTGGGTTACGAGAGAGCCATGATGATAAGCTTTGCAGCAATGTGCAAACAATCCCAGAGACATCGAACAATTGGAGAGAGTTACCATCCAGCAATCAGGATCCAGAGGAAGATTGCTATCCACCATGGTCTTGATGAAGCACGCACCTTGCGTCGCTTCGCCTGGCTCCCTTCTGTGATTCTTCTGCCTTTTGGAAAATTGCTGCTGGCCATCGTCGTGCTCGCACGAACCGGATCCTGCTAATACAACATTGTTTCCGTCCATCCCTTCCAGTTTCACTACGACCCACAGGATCGATGGCGCGCTGAAGAACCTGTGCAGAAAAAAATTCTAGGGTTTAGAGTTTCGAGCTTGAAGAGGTTGGTGGAGAGCAGCTGCTTGTCCACAGCACCATTCGAACAACAATCACGACAGTAGAAACAACATGGAGACACACACCCATCTCACAAGTTGATGCAGAGCTGCGATTTCTTTTTCACGCAACATCTTCTCGCAAGTGTGAGAGATGCTTTGGATTCTGCGCAAAGCCTTAAACCTCACAAAGACAAAAACGTCCAGCAGTGCAGTATCTAAAGCAGATCTGTCTCAGAACTCTCGCAAATAGGAGTTTATATCCGAGCGGGAGGAATATCTTCCGATGTTCTCAATATGTGATAAAGCAGATTTTGTCAGGAATGAGTATGTGTGTTCTGAGAGCACAAAATTCATCCGTGACATCATCATCCCTTGGGACTTTGTCTCTCGGCTGCAATCTGATGAAATTTTGGAAAGCATTTGTGCTCTACCAAATGATTATCTTCTTGTCTCCTGAGAGAACATCTGTCACACACAAAATGGAAAAAGATATGCTCATCTACAAGATCCTCTCTCTCTCTATGCACTTTTGAAGCTTTTGTGGATCCTCCTTCCAAATAACAATCTTATTGTCTCCCGAGAACCACTGCCACATTACTCTGTTTCATCATCCTTCAATTGGAGCCCATCTTTGAAAGTCCCCCTTGAGAGCTCCAAAGTCCTCCAAATCTTCCAAAGTTGTTAAGAGATCTAAACAGCATCTTTCTTTCACTTGAGAGATGTGAAATTAAATTCATATATTTCATTTGTTGGTTATTTTTAATTTTTTAAATTGCATTTCTAATCTTTGTTACTTATTTTTATCTGAATTTTTTTTTAAAACATTCTTACTCACCTATTTAAGCTACATTGCCAAATTTTGGCTAAATCATCATGTGACTCAATTTTTTTGGGAAAGGTAACAAGATTGATCAAAATGCTTCAAGTTACAAGTTTAAAAAAAAATCATAAATGAAATGATAAGGTGAATGTTTACAACAAAAATGAAATGGTGAATGTTCGCTTGCATCAAAAAAGTAGATCAAAACATAATGCTTAAGCTCAAAGGAAACAATGATGTTTGAATGGGCTTCAAAACAATATCATAGAAATAAATAAAAAATTAAACTAGATATGGAAGAAGAATATTGATGGCCAAATGAAACTTTACATAGCCTTGGCAACCGGAAAGTGAAAAAGGAAGTCATGTCTTGAGAGCGATGTGAAACAAAAGTACCAAAAAGAAGGTAAGGGCTATAAAAATCCTTTCAAAGCTTGGAGAAGAAGTAGCAAAAACATTGTTAAAAAGAATTAACAAATAAAATGAAAATTCTTTGAAAGAAGGAGAAGACAATGGAGATAATGAAGATACTTTAAAGGCTTGGATCGATAAGAAAAGGACAAGAAAAAAAATTGTTATGAAAGTTTGGATCAACAATAAGGAGAAAACAATGGAAATAATGGAAATGCTCTAAAAGCTTGGATCAATAAGGAAGAGAGGACAAGGAAAAAAAAAATTGTTATGAAAACTTGGATCAACAAGAAGGAGAGGACAATAGATTAATGAAGATGTTTTGAAAGCTTGGATTAACAAGAAGGAGAAGATAATATAAATAAATAAAAATGTTTTTCAAGCTTGTGACACCCCCTTCAAGCTCCCTAATAAATTCAACTATGAGTCCAAGGTGAAAACAACACAAGGATAATGAGTTGGGGTACACTCCTTGGCTCACAACACTTTGAGGGTAGAAGGGCATGTTGGAGCTTTGGAATCAAGACTAGGATGAGTAACAAGCGGGTAAATTATTCACACAGACCTACACAAACCAAACAACAAGTCGATTAGTGCAACGTTAGAACATTTTTGGTGCATGGACAGCCATGGGAAAACATGGATTCAGAAGATTCACAACGGTCAGACTTGGGGAAGCCACCACCTTCCCCTTATAGTATTATCTATGCTTAGCCATGGGACCAACACCCAAATGTCATTTTGTCCTAGGATTCTTAAGTTGGGAATCCTGAAATTCCCGAAATTAGGACTCTCGCAACTTTGAAGTCTTATAACTTTATATGCAGACCTCTAATTGAGGTGAAGTCTAAAATAAAATTGTAGCCCTCATCAAGAGTTTTCCAATGGTATGTGGCAGGCAACTTGCACACAAGAAAATTAAGGCGATTCCTAACTTTTAGTGGTTAAAAATCAAATTGACAATTTGACTCCCAACCCTTCTTTGGGCCATGATTTATGTTTTAAATACTCAAATGATTTGACCTTGCAATCACCTTCTAAAAATTCGAGAGTCCATCAGGACTCCAACTCTCAAAGTGAGAGTTCACTTGAAAGTGTACGGGTTCATTCCCTCGCACTTTCCTAAATTCCCAAGAACATGAAATGTGACTTTCGGGCTTCACTCTTGGGCTGCAACTTTACAAGCCCTTGCTTTGGTCACGAGCCCAAGGTTAAGGTTGTGACAACTTGGAACAACAATAAAACTTGAAAGGATAACAAATTAATGAAGATGTTTTCAAAGCTTGGATTAGTAAAAAAAAAGGACAATATAAATAAATGAAAATGTGAACAAGTTTGCATAAAGAAGAAGAAAGAGAAGATAGAAAAAACGAAAATGCACAAAGAAAGTAAATGGAAACAAAAAACGACAATGTAAAAAGAAAAAGATAGGACATATGTGCATAAATAAATAGATTAAAAAAAAAAAAAACCTAAAGATAGCCTATAATTGGTTAAATAATGGCTAAAAAAAATTCCCAAAACTTCACATAAAGGAAGGCCTTGGTTTTAAGACCTTCCCTAGTACCTAAACTTTAAATCATAATGTGGGATCTTGGAAACAATCGGTCACTTGTTATTTTATTTTAAGCAAGGTTGAAAAAAAATTTGTCATTTGTTCTTATCCCCCCACATTTTGTAGACTTGTCATGTTGGCCTTTTATAAATGTCAATCAATGGCATGTAAATTTTGTGTCATCCTTGATTTTGTGATTAGAGGTTATAAGAACACAAAACCTTGGAGGCCTTAATATTACAACACCCCACAAATTAAATTTTAGTTATTTTTCTTCTAGACCAAAGAAAATGTTCTTCTTAGGGTATGTTTTTATATTGCGATTATAATAAAATCTAGGGAATGAACTATTTGATAATTATAAGTTAAATTTACAATAACCATGCCACAAAAAGGATTTTCATCACTGAAGCAAACATGCATTGACACAAATTAAACAACAACCCAAATAAAGTTCAATTCATGAGATGGAAACCTTATGGGCCCTCGGACAAAACTATACATATTCATGATACATCACATGAACTTGATTTTATTGACATATCTAGTAAACTCTATGCAATGAAGATCAAAACTACACATGCACATGAATGGACAGTTTGCACATATATAGAACTTGAAGCAAAAATCAAATTATAAAAATGTTGAAAGTTTCCATACTTGAGATATTAATTGGAAATGCATTGTAGTTGATGCATAAACCACCAAAACACACACACTCCTGATCCCTTGGCTTCTTACTAAGAATTTTAAAAACTTATGTGAATATAATTAATAATTTTTACATTACCAATCCCCTACTCACTTGCTAATCTCCATTTTCTCTACTAAAAACCCTCTCCTTTTTTGTACCTTATTTGCATTAACTTGTAGGACAAGTAGCTTCTTCAACCTTTGGATTCTCACATTTGCATTCATTACCAACGACCATATCCAACTCCTCCAAAAACTTCTTTACGCCATTAATGAAGCCATCATTGTTGATTTTTTGGCCTCTTTCATTGTTCACCTTTTGACTTCTTTCATCACCTTATCATTTATATTTTCTTGAGGTCGAGGTTGAAGTACCACAACTAATGATGTTTTCCGACCAATATCAAGTATCGAGACAACAAATTTTTGTTTATTCAATGAAGCCATAATGTCCAAATTTTAATTTTTAGATAAGGGTCAAGTGCATGTAATTTTTTCACAATAAAAAATTACAAAATTAAATAATAAACAAATATTCATTATGGGTTTAATTCCATAATAATTGAATTAGACCACAATGTTTTTTTACATTAAGTAAAAATATGCTATGAAGCCAAGCTACAAGTATTTAAAACCATCCTCGCTTTGGAAGCTAGAAACTCACAAAGAAAAGCTTTCATATGAAGCCAATTAACTAAAATATTTCCCTTACCTTGGTGAAATCACCTTGAATTTTTTGAAGACTTAAATGTTTTAAAGCATACCAACATCATGAAATTTTTGTTGATGTAGTTATGAAACAGTTATCCCATATAAACCTTTTAATATTTGATGGCACATTAGAATCACCATTAATAATTAACCATGATTTGTTTTCAACCTTTGTATCTTAGCATGTTTCATTGTTTGGGAAAGATAGAAAACATGTGTTTTTTAATTAATTTCAATTTGTTTTTCCACAAATCTCAAAAGGACTATGAACTCTTTAGCAAAATCACAGAATTTTTTTTCTTCTTCAATATGGCCTACAAATATACACACATAAGTTTCAACATGCATTTTTAAATTACTAATCCAAAAGAAAAAAATGGTTTAAAAGATAAATTAAAATAAAGATGGAACCTTGAAAAGGGTGTTAATTCATAAACTAGAGTATAGAGAACTCACATGAACTCAATTACTAGCCCTAAAAATGTTCCCTTGGTGTTCATCTTGCTAGTTTTTTTTTAGGTCCAATACCATGGATGTATTGATGATAACAAAAAAGATGATACTTTGTTTTGTGAGCTTCTTCTCACTTGCATTCACCATTTCCATATTAGACCATAAAGCTTAAGCATCGCCAAATGCAATACTAGATAATAGGAATGGGCTAGGACACATTCAACAAATTCCAATCAATTTAAAAGCACTAATAAGTTTACAAGTTGCATCCACATAAAAGGATAACATAATTGGACCAACCTGTAACAACCAAATCACCACAAGTTAATGAACAAGTATTCCCAAGTAGTATGAGTATTCCCAAACCTAAATGAAGTGCATAACTAATATCAAAATTGTTCTTCTACAAACATACTAAAAAAATGTTTGTTGACAACAAAAGAGGCCAACCTAGTGACCAATTATAAGCTTGAATATATGACCTAAAGGTAAATTTATATAACAATTCTAAATGGATTGTTGATTGATCACCACTACTTGCATGTTACAAGTTGATGATACAATAAACCTAGCATGTCCATGCAAAAGAGAGGAATTATATATAGTTTAAGCTGAAGGTTCATTTATTTGGTCAAAAAAATTTGTTAATCAAATTTAATAACTTCCAAAGAGTCATACCTTGTTTGTAGGAATACAACTAGTAATAATTTGTAGCCTAATGGAATTATTATTTGTGAGTCAAACCACGATATATAAATAGCCACACGTGCCAATTCAAACCATTTTTTTTGAAAAATATTTTTAAATTTGTTTTAAATTTATGTCTTTCAAGAAAACAATAATTAAAAAAAATCTTAATATTATTATGTTAAGGTTTATATTAAAAAATATCTCAAAATATGTCACAATTTTTTTTCAAATTGTGTTTTTAGTGTCAAAACTACTTTTAAACAATGGTTACAAATATTTAAAAATGTAATTTATGTATTTTTCACTCATTATATTGATTCCAAATTTTATGACATGTACATAATGTATTCAAACTAACATTTTATGAAAAAATATTTTATTTATAATTTTATTATTTATTTTACAATCCAATTTTTTTTATTAAAAAACAATGGTTATGATTGTTAATGATATATGCTTGTATAACTACACCCTTGTAGAGTATGCATTTTGACACTCCATAAGGGCATACCTTCACACATTGCAAACATCATGCAAGTGTCATTAGTGCTCATTTTGACAACAATAAAATGAATAGAACAATGTTGAACTATATGTTTTTGATAAAGATATACCATTTCAAATGAAACAATCATAAAATGTAACATTTTTTGTTCAAAAATGTGAATGACCAAACATGATTGATTGACCATAGATCTAGATTTATCTAGAGTCTATGGCTTTAAATATCATATAAACTATCCTAATAGTATTTTATATCCCAATATAAAGATCTTTTGCTGATCCCATCATATGACATTATTTCTATCATAGTCTACACTTGAACATGTAACAAAGTTGTTTTGATCTCAATCAATTAGTAACTCACATCAATCAATGGCCTAATCCTTTCATTAATCTCCAATGCTCCATCCTCTTATCATATTTGTTTTAGATCATTGCATTGCCTTGTATAAGTGATTCATGCATTAAGGTACATGGAAATTCAACCATTCCAAACTACTAATTATATGTCGTTCACATGATCCACTAGTTGCATTCATGAATTTCATTCATCTTGCATTCTTGTTTTTATTTTCATCATTGCAACTTTTTATGGAGATCATCACATCAAAGGTCACAAGATCACAAGGAGGATCTAGAAGGAAGGAAACATGAAAAAAAATCTTCACATGTTTGGTTTGAGATTTCAAGGTTTTCAATGATTGGTTTTGGGAATGGGAACTTCATCAAGAGATTCAAGACAACATCATCAACTTTGTACAAAAAAAAACTTCATTCAAGAGAATTCATTTGTACATCTATCCCTTGCTAGCCCCCCAATTCAAGTGAGAAAAAGATCTCATACCTTTTTTTCAAGAAGGAATAGATTGCTTCTTTCATGATTCCTTATTCTTTCCTCAAGAGGAAATTTGCAAGCAACAAGAAATCTATAAGTATACATGCAAAATTTTGAACCTAAATTACTTTGGAAATAAAATTTTTACAACCATAACATTACAATTTTCCTCAATCATTATACCCCCGTGAGACAAAGAAAAAGAAGAAGAAGAAAGCACTAGCTTTGAAATGATAATTCTAAATAATTGAATTCTTGATGTGAAAAAGCTTCAATACTTGCAAATTCCAAAACCAAAGAACAATTAAATCCATTATTCAATAAAGGAATTTGTTTCTCCATGTATCCTTGTAAGCATTGTAGAAACATTTGCAAGTAGGAAGAAAAAATCTACAAGACTATGTTCGTAGATTGAAATCTAAATCATCTTTGAGAGTTACATTTCTCGTAACCATAGCACGTCAGTTAGAAGAAGAAGATCAACATCAAGAAGAACAAGAACAAGAGCTTCAATTAGAAGAAGAAGATCAACAACATCAAGAAAAACAAGAACAATGAGCTTCAATTGAGAACTTGCAAATTTGCCAAAGCTGAAGATCCATGAATAGAAGAAGTTTTCACTGCTCTTCTTACCAATAGAACAAAAAGATTGTTAGTGAAGAAAACAAGGATCTCTTTTGCAAAATCTCTCACAAACGCTTCCACATGAGAGAGC
>Ga0116228_10002359_pt1 | contig 16340 bp, 11 predicted proteins | sample S1TSphfallax_2_FD_89694 | JGI IMG/M metagenome (GOLD analysis project Ga0116228, IMG submission 89694) | Host-associated microbial communities from peat moss isolated from Minnesota, USA - S1T2_Fc - Sphagnum fallax MG | ecosystem: Host-associated > Plants > Peat moss > Unclassified | place...
ACAAATATGGCAATTAGTATAGTAAGTTTCAAAACAAATGTGTCTAGGACATTGGACATTTTACCAACTCCTAAAGAATTGAAAACAAGAAGTTGATCTCATGCACAATTAAAAGTAGTTAACATAATTAACCAATACAATCAGCCACTTGGGCTAACACCTAAAAAATCCATTTAATGGCAAAGCAAGTCCATAAAAAATAGAGCAAAATGTTCATCAACATTCACGTCCATCACTCGTGCCCATGATCTACGTTGAAATAATTAGTTGCATTCATTAATGTATCATTTTCATCAATGATATTTGCCTCTTCCATAAAGAATTCATAATGGACTATCATTCTTGTGGGTAATCTTCTTTTGCATTAACTGACCAATTTTTCATTATCATCACCAATTTGTCCAAATTGTAAACTGCCAACCTACAATGCCAAAGGCTTGTCAACATTCCATCTATGTTGATTTTTTTTTCAATTTCAATATAGGACCCAAGAATCCCTAAAATGTGTCAAGCCACAAAAGAAACATTTGGAAACTATGTTTCATGGGACTTCCATCGACTCAAAGGTAGTACAGAATCTTTTGGCTTCAAATGCAAATGGCAGAATAAGCCCAATTCATTCTTCAACAACTTGTGGAAAATGGTTGCATTTGAAGTCATTGCCCCAAAGATGGAATCATCATCATCAAAAGGTGATATTTGAGTACGGCCATCAGTGGTGGGGTTTAGGAAATGAAAATAAGCCACCAATAATGGCAGCAAAATCTTGTTATCATATTCAACAATAATTTGTATCATTTTTGCCTATCTAACAAACACCTACACCACCACATCAACGGATTTAAAATGTGAATCCAACACTAATGCCAACATGTTGTGAGCCTTGCTAACATTGTAAGAAGATTAAAATCCCAAAAACGGAACCAATACAACTTGAACTTTTACCATCATATGCACTTACAATGCCCCTAATTCAGATTGAAAATCCACCCTCACAAAATTGAAGGGGATAATCTTAGATTGTTGAATTTAATTTTGTATACACACACCAATTGAAATGGCAACATTTAGGGCATTAGAAAGTAACCAATATCCTCGAGTTTGATTGAAGATACATTGTTTAACAATAATAAGCATAATTTCAACATCCATTTTAAAAACTACTCGTGTGTGCATTTGGCACACGATCTTGTAATTTTTGAATTTCTTGCCTCCCATAACATAAATTGATGGCATCACGATACTCTAGGGTTTCTTAAAACATAATCACCTTGCTAACAAACATAATCTTCATTGATATTTTCTACAAGATAGATTGAGTGGCTTTCAAACTAACCTCCTTGAAACCAACTAAAATTTTAGTATCATTACAAGCATATTGGCATGTTTAGTTGAAAACATGGCCAAAACAAAACCCTTGCCAACGAACTACAAGTCCTAGAAGACCATAATTGACAACTAAAGTAAAAGCTTGTGCAAGGGTGGACAAATTGCCACCCTCATCCTTCACATAGGCAATTAATTTGTTCAATAAATTGTACAATGATAGGAAATCCTTGACTTCAATTCCAGACATATTAGTGGTTTCAAAAAATACCATTGTCACATGGCAAGGCACCCACAATGAATTTATGAAATGAATCACAAGAACATCCATAAATCAAAAGAAGTTGTTGTTATACCACATGAATCCAAAACCAAATTACATATTGTTCCATGGTCTTAGCCACCAATGAAAGGATGCATGTTGAACCATTTGCTTGTGGTTCAAAAACACAATTCAAGGATTCTAACACATCACCAAATGCTTTAACCACACACTAACTTTCTACAACAAAAGTAAACATGTAGGCTTTGGCAACAAAGAATAGTATGTCCTCCATAAATTTTTGTTGTCATGCATCATCCTTCTTATAAGAATTATCATTCCCAAAATGATTTTTGATGGCCCCATAAACAATGAAATATCTCTTTTTGGATTTTTCCTGGTGCAACTTCTCTAAATCAAAAACCACATTAACACTTTTCCACCTATGCCAAGCGGCTAGATGCTCACCCAAAATATGTTTATTCATACAAGTAATCCCATGTTGCTATTTGTAATAAATCATACCTTTCCCCCTTTTGGTGGTATTGCCAACACTATAATTTTGGCAAACCAAATGGCAAATCACACAACACATAATTTGAAGTAGAATAGGATCTAGCTTATTGCCACCATTCACCACAAAAAAATGTCAAAGGAGAGACATTATGCAATGAAGGTTCCACACTTTTTAATTTAAAATGAATTGAACTTTCAAAACCTCCCATGCAATTTTTGTTTCTTCATCCAAATCATTAGACATTGCAATGCTTTCAAATGCAAAATGGTCCATTTGGCATCAAAATTGAACTAATTACTAGCCCAAAATCCTCAACTAAATTCCCTAATTCCAAATGAACATCATCACAATCAAAACCCTCATGCATATGCACATTCAAACCAAATGTTTCAATCCAATCTACCATCTGGATTTTGATTTACAATGGAAAAATAAATAAATATTAAATTTGTTTTATAAACTAACACTATTGAATACAATGGAAGAAAAATCTAGATGAAAAAATAACCAACCTAAGTAAGCATGACAAGTCCCCATCAAGATATCAATAGGATATTGATTTTAAAAAAAATTAATACCCTACCAATATGGTATTTATAGGGAATTTAAAATTTTAATACTAGGCCAAATAGGTTTTTGGTATGGTATTTCTTAGAAATGGAAGGTATGCTATATGATATCAAAACATGGACCCCAACCCTAGTTGATACTTGTATTGTTTTTCAATAATTGGCCAATAGTTTACATATATAGTAACCATTCACATTTCATACTTACTTTACATATGGTATTTAGTTCTTATCATTGATACAAGTAGTGACTAGTGTTGGGTGGGTAAGTCTTTTATCATTATATACCCACATGTGATCACACAATAAATGCATATATAAATCAATTCCTAATTTTTTTACCCTTTTTCTTATTCTACTTGAATGGTATTTTTTTCTGATTTACCTTATATTTGCTCTACTTGGCTAGTATACATTTGAAGTTTACTATTACCAAAGGGAGGGCAATTGTTTTGAAATGGGTAAAAAAAAAAGCATAAGAAAAAATAATTACATAGGATATATGTATTTTCGTGTTTTGCAATGCATGTGATTATGATGGATTTGTTTGAATTATGTTGACTAACTATTGAATACATCTGCTTTTAGCATTTTAATTTTATTCATTACATCACTTTCACAAAATTCTTATCATATGCTCTTGGAGCCCCTTTAGATTTTGCAACAATTTGCCATTACTTTGAAGGTATTTTTCAAGCTAAGTGATTTGGTTTTGTTATATTTTTTTGATTTTTTTGATAGGATGTTTGAAATTTCACATCTTCATGTTCGCAATGCCAATTGCACAAGTAACTTTCTTCCTCCACTTGAAAGTCTGCCATATTTGTCTAAGTATTTGTATTTATCCTATATTTATGGTTCACCCACTAATACTCACATTTTATGCATAGGATAAATGATGACATATTTATCCCCACCCATACCCAAATTGGCAATGTTACAATGCCTATATACCTTTACCTAGTTCATATTTTATTGAAACTTTACATTCATCTTTACTCATCTAATATATTAAAATCAATATGCCCTTCCAACATTAGTAGTTTACTAGGTAGGAGGACTTGTATGGGTCAAGAATGAAGCAAAGAAAATCTTTATTGTAAACAATACAAAAGTAATATCTACTTCTTATTTTTTGTTGTTTATTGTTAGTGCAATTCATATTTTTTATAAAAAGATGGATGATGTCCAAACACAAATTTTGGGTCTTATTACACACACTTTGGGTGACACTAAGGCATGTTTTACACTAAAAGTCAAGGTCGAAAAAACTTGGGGCCAACTTTGAGCATTCTTGGCTTGTTTTTTGGGCAAGCATTAAACATGCATCATATATATAAATTCACTACGTCTGTCTGTGACGGAGCTCGGGTCCGTCAGGCCGACGGGGCCCGGCCTGGCACTCCCGGCCGGTCAATCGCCCGCCGTGAGGGGTGCCGGGCCGGGTCCGTCACAGATGGCCGATTGGGCCCGGCACCCCCCACAGCTGTGACAGAGCCTGACGTAACTCTTGTACGGACCGACCGAGCCCGGCCCGGCACTCCCGGCCGTTCAGTCGCCCGCCGTGGGGGGTGCCGGGCCGGGTCCGTCACAGAAGGGGACTTCACAGTCTCCAAAGGTCACAGGTACCCACTAGTAACAAATTAAATGTGATGTGGTCTTTGACGCACTTTAATCGTTGGGATTCCGGATTCAACGCCCCCACTTGGAGTCATTACCCCTTGTTAACCACCACCATTTAATTAACTAAACCCATTCAATCAACCAACCAAACCACCCCCCCACAACCCAACCCTCAAGCCAAAATCCCTACCCCCATCATTTTTTTTACCTTGCCCCCCACCACCTCCATCTTTTGACAACTTCTGGGTCGAACCCGAAAACAAGCCCTTCCCCACGCCTTGTCCCTTGTCCCCCATCCCCCTACCCTCACGGGTTACCTTTGTACTACCTAAGGAACCTCCATTTTCTTCTCCCCGCGGTGTTGCATCCAATACCTAAGGATTTGTTTTTGGGAACGCAACTCATCCTTAGCCATAGCTTCACCCTACCCTTAGAGACATATCTCCTTGGGGGAGATTCCCCTTCACGGGGAGTGCCCTTTCTCCCCACTAGGAAGTTCTTCCCACTTCTTAGGGAACACCCATCCTCCTCGTCAAGAAGTTCCTTCCACTCCCTAGGGGAACCCCTTCATGGGGAATGCCATTTTTCCCCGCTAGGAAGTTCTTACCACTCCCTGAGAGAACCACTCCCCAAGGAACGCCCATTTTCCTTGCCAATAAATTCCTTTTGTTGCCCGGGGGAGCCCTTCTTGGGGAACACCCATTTTCCCCACATGGAAGTTCCTTTCGCTCCCTGGGGAGGCCCTTCCCTAGGGAGAGACATCAAGATCTTTCAAAGCAATAATTCTTTCAATAGGCACTATTTCCAAGGATGAAGTGGAACTATTTGAACCGTTAATATCACTCCAAATTGTTTTCATCCCAAATTTCCTCATCATGTTCAATGTCTACCATGGATGTATCCTTGACGAACCTCCCCTAGGGATGCATCCATCCATAAGTTTAGTAAGAATTAAAATTGTATTGGTGGTGCAATATTGTCATTATCATGATTGTTCCAAATTTCGATAGCACCATCAAATCGCCTTTTCCATGACCATATTTAAATGGGAACATTCAATTGATCACAATTCAATTGCCTTGCAATTTTTGCCAAATTTGTTTTTTTCGTATCCTACATTCTTACAATTTGTGCATAGTCCTACCCTTCATGCATTTTGCATTCAGTGTGTCTCAAACAATGGTGGACTACACAATTGACTACAACATCTCTAATGATATCTACTAGTTTAGTTGATACACCAAAAGGCATTTAATCATGTTTGTACTTTGAACTATAACAACCCCTAGAGGGTAGTTTCAACGATTGTGATCTTCAATGGGTTAACAACTAGTCATGGTTTTCATAAGGTTTCTGTTGTGGTTTAGATTATTTAATTTTTTAGATGCCAAATGCTAGTGACCTAATGAAGAATCGCTTGTGCAAAAGATCTATACATTAGTTCCATCCAATTCGTTTGAAACATCTCAAATTAATATTTGCCTTACCATGTCGACATATCATTGTGCATTTATATCCAAGGATGAAAGGTTGGAGGATCCTATAGTAAACAAGTTATAGGGCAGTGAAGGACTTGGGTGATTAGGCCCTAGGAAAAGGAGGCAATTTCATAATCACTCAATCAAAACAAGATGTCAATGTGGGTTTAGAGTTGACGAGAGCTATGTCACGCCTAATCTTGCATTAATCCATTATTATTATATGGAACATGTGGACAACCAATGACATCCTTGTCATGGGCAACGTTCAACCTAATTTAAGGGCACATGTTTACAATTTGCACAACATTTGGGTAAAGTAGTGAAACATTAGATTATGAACAACATTAAGCTTGGGCTATCGACCGTGTAAATCATGGCAAAACATGAGCAACATTGTTATGAGCAGGATCCCTCTAAAGAATTATGGAAACATAATCATTTTGTCCTCCCCCATGACATACACAATGCCATGGATAATTATGTTAGATTGGAATACAAACACCATTAGGATGCAGTAACCAATGTTAGACTATGGGTTGATGCAAATCTTGACAAAGTGTTTTTCTTTCAATAAGAAGCAATAACTTGATGTCAAACGAGCTGAAATTTTCTATTAGAGTTTAAATTGTTTCCTAAAGAAAACTAATGGTAGATATTGCCATCAAAGGGCCGTTGCATGTGATCCAACATTTGAGACAAATGACAAGAAGGTATTGTGAAATCTTTATCCTATTATTCCACCTCAAACATGCAATGTTTTTGTAGTCCATCCAAATAACAAGTGTTTTGTTTTTCACAATTCCTATTATTTACACTGATGATATTCAATGAATGGAAAAATGGAATTCCAATGGCTTGGATTCTGTCAACTCGGAACAAGAACACGAACCTCCAAACATGGTTGAATGTGTTAAAAAATGTGTTCAGGCACAATTTGTGTCACAATCTTAACGTTAGGTTCGCAACTAAATGTGGAATGCAAGGGCATATGAGGCCAAGAGAGTGTGTTTGGGAGTGAAACAAAGTCTTGCAAGTGGGGGAAAATGCAAGAGATTGAACCCAAGGACTCCCAAGTGCATTCATATTTTGGGAGTTACATTCATGCAAAAGTCCTGGATATTCAGAGTTTTGGTTGAAAGGGAAAACAAGCACCAATTTGAGTCCCCAAGATATCATTGAAAAATTCTTAAAATTTAGATATTTAAAGTGCCCTCGCATTGTTCGTTTCAACCTAAAATGCATGAATTATGATCAAATGAAAGGTTGAGAGTCCCCAATTGGGCTCTTGACCACAAATCCCTTCAGAACAAAGGTCAAATGGGCTCTAATTGGGGCGTGCAATACACCATTCAAAACATATTTTTGAAGGCTATAAGATATTTTCTTTTATGTTCTAAATAGGTTTGATTTGAAAAAAATATGAATGTTCAAATTTTTGGGACAACAAGAATCCTAATTTTGAGACTTCCACTTGGGAGTCTTGGGAAAATATGTCATTTGGATGTAACCCCTGTGAAGAGTCACAAAGCATATTATGGGGGGGAAGTGGTGTTTCCTCCCAAAGGTTGCAAATTGTGTAAAGCTTGAGGTTATCCCTATTAAATCCACTGCACCACTTGCTTCCAACTTGCGTTAACTACCCTCTTTGTTTGGTTTTGTAGGTTGATTTTATGTTGAACTTTTATTTGTGAATTCAGTCTAGTCCCATTTCAAAACTCTAACACACTCTCCTACCCCACAAATGTTGTGAGCGAAAGAGCGTGCCTAGACTTTTTTTTTTTTCAATGTTTCATTCTAGGACACACATTTGGGCCTCCCAAGGAGTTTGGCGAAGCATCAATTTGCCTAAATGGAATCCAAATGCTTTGATAATGGATGATGCCAATGTGAATATCAACGCCATCAAGTAAGTGGAATTCATGGTTAATTTATCTATGAATGTTGCGTGGGTATGGTAAACTTCCCCAAGGAACAAATCCAAAAATTCATGGCATATGTTATTTCCTTAAGGAAAATGGATTTCTCGAAGATGATAGGGGTTGGTTGACTCTCGTGGGGAGAAAATGGATTCACTGACATCTCAAAACAAGAGCCCCTGAGTGAGCAAAATGAAAGGTCTCCCTATGAGAATAATGAGGGTGGAATTACCAGGGATGCATATTGGGGAAATGATTTCCCCAAAATGACATTTTTCCAAGAAACATATTTTTTTATAATGATGTTTCCCTAGGAAAACATTTCCCGCTTCTCCAGGAAAGCACGTCCTAACTTCCCTGAAAAGACATTTCCAAGTTTCATTGGAAAAATAGTTCTTAGCTTCCCTGAAAATATGCTTCCAAGTTTCCTTTGGAATTTGCTTCCTTGAGAGGATGCCTCCTTAAAAAAACAGTTCTTCGAAAAGGACATGAATTAGTATGACAATATTTACACCTACTATTGGCGCATTTCAATGTTCATAAGTTTTTCTTTTTTAATATTGTTTTCATGTTCAAGGCTTGCTTTCCCAAGTTTGCCAATCTCTAGCACGTTTGCCAAACATGGCTCAAACACTCTTTCAAGAAAATTCTAGACCCCTTAGTTTGCCCCCATGTTTTCAAAGGAATGGGAAATATCATGTATTTTTGAAGGGTTTCCAAGCATGTCCTTAAAGGCTACAACTAAGAGAAAGGCTTTGATTCAACTTTCCAACCTTTGAATGACATCCATCGGTGAAATCATTTTTTGATTACATTGATGTATACTAGGTGTCGAAGATCATAATAGCGATGGGTCGATTCAAGGCATTAAATGACCTACCTTCCCCTCCTTCAAACGTGAAGGTTGCAATAACTTGTTTGTCGACCCCTAGATCAAGTAAGACATTAGGATTGACACTAGGACATTTGCTCCATCAACACCTTCGTATCCCTTGCAATCGCTTGTGGCTAAGATCTTACAGGTGATTGCTATTCACTTTAACGTTGTGGAATATAATGACTACTTGGAATCCCAAATTTTGGTAGAGTTCAAATCTATTCAAAGGAAATGGAATTTCTAAAGGCCTAGTTGGAGGCCGAATTATGTCACCCCATTGGCAACATATTTGTTGTTGTAATGGATGGCAATAACCTTAACATGAAGAGAAAGCTTGACTTTATTGATTGCATGAGAAAAAAATCCAAGTTTGATTCTACAAACCTAGGTGAGACCAAGAATCAATCGCCTGCAACACAAAGATATCATCCTGGATTATGGGTAGTTTGACGAATAGGTTTGATAAACAGTTACCCTAAAAAACCCAAAAATACATAAGGTTAAAGACCTTTTCCCTAGGAATATAAATAATAGGGTCTCAAGGGAGCTCAATAACATGTAAAATTGAAACCACATTTGTCCCTACCATAAGGTACTAGTAAATAACAATGTTCTTAACTAACTTGTAACCTACAATGTAACTTTTTGCTTATGAATAATATATACTTGGTCCTGATTTACACATATTAATTTCATCAAGTTTTAATAACAGAAGACCCAAGACATTAAGCTTTTCCCTTAAACGTTTGCAGACATATGCACATGTTTATGAACCAAGAACTTTACCCCAAGTGAAGTCAAACAACTCTAAGAACATCAAAAGCCACATTACTTCAAAGTTTTTAAATTTTGATCGGAACAAAATTCTTATGTTTATAAAATAATTATGAACTAATTTGAGGACATTTTGAGCCACCTTTCCGTGTCCACAAAATGAAATATAAACGTGACTCTCCTTGGAGGTGACTCTTTTGGGAAGACTCTCTCCTTGTGGAACTTCTTTCCTAGGGAGAGATTGTGTTCTTGGGAATGAAGTCCTTGGGACCTAAGGATAACCTCTCTGGGGAACACAACCTTCTCTTCAACGGGAAGTTCAAAACACTCTTGGGGATCTTCTCCTTCATTGGGGAGATGTTGTTACCTTCCCCATGCCATATTTTGAAATCAATTGAGTTTAAAGTATAATGACATCCCGACACCAAAAACTTGCCCCTATACATGTTATTCCAGAAAGCTCTTTGTTCCTATATAATCATACCTACTATTCAAATAACACCTTCGCCTTTGCAACATTATGTAGTCATTACGTGGCACAAATTGTCGAAAAATTATCATTTGCATATGTAACAATCATCTAATGTCTCATACCATAACACTTCAATAACCACTACCTGAGACATTATGTCTTGAAAGTACTTGACAAATATGATACAAAGAAGGTAATCAATTACAACAAGCAAACACTAAACATGTACAATGTTGTTTGGTGTCACAACGAATATGACATTTATAGATGGCAAAAGGACACCAATAGTGTAAAAATACAAAAAACCTAATGAAAAGTTCATGGCTATTATCTATAAATTTATATGCGCCTCAGATGAAGGGAATCCAATGCCACCTCTTTGCCCAAGTGCCATCTAATACCTAGGATGAAAGGAATCCTATGTTATTTATTAGCTTCATCTTGGGAGGATAGGAATCTAAGGAAAAACTAACTAATGCTTGGGGAGACAATTGCACTTGGGGACAACACGCCTCCCCGAATGTACTTAAATGGGGGAAAAACTATCTTGGACGAGGCTGAATGCCTTCTCCCGTCTAGAGGTGCTTATAGATCCACGATTAACACATTGGACAAATTGTCACTCCTCGGTTAAAACTTCCAAAATTGCTTTGGAGAAATGGTTGAATTAGCTATGATGCCCATCATGTTAGAATCCTTATGCATGTATTGTTTTTTTACCTTGTCATTACTTTCTTTGAAACCAAAATGTATTAAACAATGACTTTTAGTAAGAATCATTGATTATATTATTCAAATCATGCATATTTGTATATCTTAACAAGCCACACTTGCTTTTCATGTCCTCTTTTGATGTTGATCGAATTCACTACTATTCTCGATTCTGAAGTTGAAATTTGTGATGGTTCATTCATCAATTGTAGTTGATTAGCCTTTCATAAACATATGAAGGTTGATATAAACTCAGTATTTTGGCATTTAACACTTTATGCATTGTGTTCTCATGAACAAATAATAATATTTTTGAATGTCTTTTACCACAATTAGCTCATATGCAAGATTTAATTTCCTTGGAAATTAACTTTAATGGACTTGTTGGTGGCATGTAGAATTTGTTGTTGTCTGAGTTATACTCCTTTTCTTCTAACAAAGTAGCACATTGGTTTAACGTTTTCCATTTAACATTACTTGCCCTAGTCACCTCTTTTTAAGTGACAAACTTCCTTCTTTCAATTTCCATCACCTCATGTCGTGGAAATGCCACCAATGGCATATACAAGTTCAAAAGGTTGATTGTAAAACTACAACTTGTGTGCATAATTCAACTCCCTGGGGAATTAAGAAGGAATTCAAGTTCTGGAAGAACTAACATGTAATTTAGTTCCCCAATGCATCGATATGAAAATTAGCTCCTCAAGGAACCAACAAGGAATTTAGCTACCCCAGAAGCTTCAATATTTCAACTTCTCGAGGATCTACATGATTTTCCCTAGGGAAGAGAAATTGCCTTCCTTAGGGAAGTGAATAAGATAGTACATCAAACTGCGCTATAATTTACATGAGGTATTTCCTCAAAAAGGAATTTGGGGAGCCATTCCTTGGGAATTTTAGTATTTGAGCTCCCCAAAGGATGTGCTTGAATAAAGTCTCAAGGGAGCTTCCAGATTTTAGCTTCTTGGGGTAATGCTTGACAAATGCTCCCTAGAGAACTTTTGCATTTTAACTTCTCAAGGAATTGCCTAATCAAAGCTCCTCGAGGACCTACATATGTTCCCTTGGAGTAGAAAAAACTACCTTTAGGGACTATATATGGCAAAAAACATAACCATAATAAAGGTGACAATATTTTTATTGATTGAAAATTAATGTACATTATTTACATGCCAAGAAGTTTTGTAATCTCCATCCTATTTCTTTTACATTTCTTCATTTTTGTTTGGGAGTTCTTTCTTCCACTTTGTTGTCATTGCATATTCAATTATCTTATAAATTGTACTTCACATTTCCTTTAGTTTTTTTGGATTGAACCACTTGTCATAGTTTAAATTACGTTGAGGCCTTTTCATTGAACTGTAAGGTACTGAAACAAGTTCAACATCATGTAATACGTGCACTTCATACTCCCTTGTTCTTGAGGGACATGAGGCTTCTTCTTTGGTAGGCTATGATTAATGGCATTGCTTTCATCATCCCACATTTCCATGAGGTCAATTTCAAATCTTTTTTAAAAAAGGGCCATTTCTTGTTTCATGTGCAACAATTATGACAAGTTCAAGTGCACAAATCAGTTAGGTTTGTGATGAAAAAGACTCCAATGTCCACATAATCCCACCGATTGCCCAAGGCCTACTTATGGAATTAATTGACTACGGTTAAGTTGTTCATGCACTATGCCATATGCAAAGGGGAAGATGTGATGGGACTTTGTTTTTGCTAATTTCTAGTTCGGCCACTCCATAAACTCCAATATCCTCTCCAACCATTGTTTCACATCAATTGCCCACAACGTGTTCATCAGTTGTGTTTGGTGCAATCCATGTATCTTCTCATACATCCCTAAGGATGTGGTGAAAGAAAATGTTCATGATATTATTAATGGCATCACTACCTTTTAGCACATATTTGTGTCATTGAGATCAATCATAATTTTGTAATGGCCAAATGTAATCTTGACATTTGACCTCTAGTCCTTCCATTTTTACAATGTCCTTCTATTTTGGAATGACTTGAATAGAAAGTAAGTACATGCAATCAAAACAAAAAGCCCCCGAAAATCTATCGTGGAATGATGCACAATCCATCTTAGGTTAAAAGAATACAATGGAAAGTTTCCAAAAACCAAGGTCCCCAAGGAGCTCAACATTATAATTCTTTAAAGAAATGCTAAGATCAAGTCCCTACGAAGGAATGAGTTCATCTCCCCAATGATGAAACAAGTTAGGCTCCCTAGGCACTTGAAATCTCGAGGAGCTACCCAGTAATGTCCTTGAAGAGTTGAACATTTTAGCTCCCCATGGAAACACCAAGATAAGGTCCCTAGGAAGGTGATGAGTTCGAGTCCTCAGGGAGCATAACTTGTCTCCCTGGGGAGGTCATGAGCTAGGCTGCTTGGGGTCTTGAATTCTCGAGGAGCTAGCGAGGTGACATCCCCGAGGAGTTCAACATTGCAACTCCTTGGGGAAATGTCAACTTCAAGTCCTTGGGGAACATCCACAACTTAGCTCTTCAAAGAGTTTAGCTCCTTAGTCATGTACGCAATTTAGTGCATTGGGGAGTTGAAATCATAGGTCCCTAAGAAGTCTTGATGGAAATCTGAAACTCAATTGCCAAAACATTGGGTGGGTTACTTACTTGAATTTTTGCAAATCAAGATTGCAAGTTCAAGTTGAAATAATCAAGCCACATTTTCCACTGTAATGTTAAATTCTACACTTTCAAAATTGGCAAGGGTTTTTTTACCTCGAGGTTTTTCCTTATCTCCTTAGCAATAGGAGTAGGCCACTTATGGTTTGTTGTTGGGTACGACTGATATCTTGTCCCTTTCTTTCCCTTTGGGTCCTTGGAGGCCTTTGAAAGGCCTTGAGTTAACTGCCTTCCCTTCTTGGGTTAAAGTTTTTCCTTTGACACATGTTATTCTAGAGTAAACTTCATTCTTTCAAATGTTTGCATCTCATTGGCCCCTTCACCATCATTTGCAATCCTTGGCCATGGGGTTTTTCCATCTTGCTGCAAATAGGAGGTTGAGAGGGTGGCAACTTCATGGATGGTAACATTGGCATTGCGATTTCCCACAAAACCTACTATTGGGTGTACCAACACTTGGAACTCTGGACTTGCAATTATTAGCTTCTAGAATAGATAGGCTATCCTAGTTTGGTTGCTATTTTGTAGGGATGGTAAGCTTCAATACTCCTCCAAGTGTGTGCTAAGAAGTGGGCCCATCAATTTCCTTGGCATCAAACATGGGGACAATGGAGGATGACACATTTTGCAATGTCTACGCCAACCTAGTTTTAGAAACTTCCTTGATTAAACCCCCTTGGAACAAAGGTTTTATAGTGGTCTATGTAGAATGTTGAAGATCCCTTATTCCCCTAGCTATACCAAAAGAAGCCTCAATACCAACCACTTTTTCCCCACCTAAGGCCTTGTGGGTCTTTTGTTCAATGATGTTTTTGCCAACAATCTACCCCCTTTGCTTGGCTTACTTGACATTCTCCTTGGCTCTTTCAACCTCCTTGATCTTCTTTTTAGCTTGACCCGTGTTTATGCTTGTCATTGTCTCCTTGGCCCTACTAGCTTCCTTAGTTCGACTAATGTCCCTAGGAACCATCGTCTCCTTAACCTTCTAATGCTCTATGGTTTTTCTTTAGCCCAATCTGGCTCCCTTTAGATTGCATTTGCCAAGGCAAAGGAATAGATGTAGTTGATTCCTTAGGATGAACTTGTGATTGTATTCACAAATGTAGAGACGTTAGGCCTCCCCATTCGGTTTGGTAGCCCTAATTTTTGAAAGTTTGATTCCAGTGGGACTTTGTTAGCTATAACCATTGCTCAAATGGTCAACTCCATTAGGGCGATCGATCCTAGGTATTGCATTCATTGTGAAACTTGGCCAAGGTTTGCAAGTTGTTGTTGGGTGAAAATGTGTGCTAGAAGCGACTATCTAGTTCTTTGGGGTTGTTAGATTTTTCCGATTTGTTGGGTTTCTTGAGTTTTTATGCTTCCCCAGGTCAAGGTTGCTCCCGAGGATTTGGTGGGACAATAGCCACTACTTGACTGTTCCATGCGGCTAATGCATTCCTTGTTGTTAATGCATTGCTTGTTACAATCACACTTCTTGCATCCAACACACATGACTGTGAAATTTCCTTCATGACAGTTGCAATTACTAGTTAAAGTTTGCAATCTTCAATTGCTTTCATGCCATTGCAAGGTGTGTGTAACCAGTGATGATTGAATTTCACTTTGGATCCCCACAATTTATCACATTAACAAAAATCATGGTTTTTTTGACTGGGAATTTCAATAAAAAAAAAAATTCCTATGGTTTTTTTGCCCCCATGTCCAACTTGACCAAAATGCTATTTTGGACAAATCAATTTTGGACATGATCGTTTTGACTATGTGTTTTTGGTTGGTTTTTTTAACATAGGTTTTTTGATTTATTTTTTTTATTGAATATTGTGACAGTAATTTATTAAGTAGGTAGGTAGCCTAACCTATTAGGTATGTCACGGTGGTTAAATTACCCAGCTTTTAGGCCTAATTGGCTTAGGTTAAGCTACCTAGTAAACCTAGGTGGCTTAGGTTAAACTACTTTGCTTTTAAGCTTAAATGGTTTAGGTGAAACTACCTAGCTTTTAGGCCTAAGTGGCCTAAGTTAGGTTGCATACCTAGTAGGCTTAAATGGACTACATTAGGCTACCTACCTTGTAGGCCTAAGTGGCCTACACTATATATGTAGATCTAAGTAGATTTCGATAATTTAGGTTATGTTAGTTATGTTTTAGTAAGCCTAGGCTACTTACCTAGTTAATAGGATAGGCTACCTACTTATTAGGCCTAGGTGGCCTATGTTATTTTATACCTAGTACACTTAGGCTATGTACCTATAGTAGGCTTAAGCTAGTAGGTTTCTATTTGGCTAATAGGTCTACCTAATAAGCCTAAGTCAAGTAGGATTATTACTTGGAAGGCTTACGCTACTTAATTATAGGTTATTTAGTGGTCTTAGGCCACATCCTAGGTAATCTACTAGGTAGGTATAGGCTAGGCTACCTAGTGATGCTACTAGTTAGGTTATTACCTAACAAGTAGCCTATTAACCTATTAATTATGCTAGGCAAACTAAGTAGTCTAAGTTTAACCTAACCTACTAGTTGTGGTATGTTAGGTAGGTAGTTTAGGCTTAACAAGTAAATTAAGTCATCAAATGAGTATGGTTCATTTCATTAAATGTCAAATCATAATGGTCAATTTGATTAAACCATATCCATTCAATATGACCAATTTGACTAAACCATGGCCATTTTGATGGATATTTGTCCATTTTGACTAGATTTTGGGTTTGACATTTGGTCAAATAGTTCATTTTAATCGAATGTATTGGTAAAATGTAGCATGTGTTTTTCATGTCCCAAACCTTTAATCAAAATGGATGTACCCTTTGGTCAATGTCGACATTTTAACCAAGTTGACCTTTTGAAAAATTGTGATTTTTTATAGTGTTCCAACATGGGCATTTGCACTTTGATTGTTTCTTGCAATTGTTCGTTTTAGCTACTTCCTTCAATTTAATGTCAATTTCAACAACCTTTTGTCACCACTTCTCTAGGGTGTACCAAAAGAGTATGTATGTGTCGAAAAACACAATTTTTCTTTTCTCCTTTCCCCACTCCATCTATATTATAATTCCGCTCAGTCCTTAATGGTACTTTTGAATGGTCCTCCACTCAGTAACTTTGTGGACAGGGGCCTGGGAGAGTGGGAGTGGCTGGGGCCTGGGAGTACCAAAATCCGC
>Ga0116228_10002360_pt1 | contig 16336 bp, 12 predicted proteins | sample S1TSphfallax_2_FD_89694 | JGI IMG/M metagenome (GOLD analysis project Ga0116228, IMG submission 89694) | Host-associated microbial communities from peat moss isolated from Minnesota, USA - S1T2_Fc - Sphagnum fallax MG | ecosystem: Host-associated > Plants > Peat moss > Unclassified | place...
CACTCGCCTTTATGAAAATTAAATTAAATAATTGATTGATGGAACATTTGGAACTAGTCATTCAAATGTTTAGTCAGAAGTTTTTCACCATGTAAAACTTCCCTTTTGGAGTGGCAATTCAAAGAAGAACTCGATATGGTGTTGAAGCTTGAAGATGAATGTGATCCATGTTATTTTGGTATGATGGTTTTGAAGCTTCAATCAAGTTCCAACCCTTTTTTGGGGCCTTAAGAAAACATGAATTGACACTTGTTTTTGCATTGACAATTTAGGACTAACATTTTCTTTTGTGTAGGTTAGGCTTTATGTTGCAATGGGCAAGGCCTCTATGGGTCAAGGTTTGATTCCTCCATATAGCTTTGTCGCAAAAAATTGGAAATAAGAAAATAATTATTTACAACAAACTTGAAAAAAATTGAAAGCTTGTAGCCCCAAAACTTACTTATAAAACCTTTTTGTAGCAAATCATATCTGACTAGATTTTTCCCCTAATTAGTAAAGACTTGCATACCTTCTTACCATGTAGTTGGGCACTTTGACACATAATATGTTCATGTGAAAATTATAACTCAAAGAGGCTCACACGTTGCCAATTTAGCCAAATTTAAATACTAAAACAAAAACCACTTGAAGGAAGGTGAGATAAGAGGGAAAAAATTGGGTTTTTCTTTTCCTTGTGGAGAATGGGAAGAAAGGAGGGGGGAAAATGATAACAAAAGAAAGAAGGGGGGAAAAAAATGGATTTTCTTGTTTTTTAATGGAGAAGGAGAAGGAAAGAGAAAATTTAAGGAAGGAAAGAAGGGGGAAGTAGAATTTGTTTTCCTTTTTTGTTTCAAGTTTTTTTTTCACTTTTTAATATTTTTTCTTTTTTTCTTTTTTCTTTTCTTTTTTTTGGTTTGTTTTCCGTTTTGGGTTTAATGTTTTTTGTTCTATTTTGTTCTTGTTTCTGATTTTTATTATAATATTTCATTTTCCATATTTTTAACACTTTTCTTTTGTCATGTACATTTTTGGTCAGTGTAAAAACCATGGATTTATAATTCACCCCCTTCTATAACCAATCTCAATCTACCATAGCATTGTAACTAACAAACCCACAACTTTCTAAAGCATTCACTCTAATTGTCAAGTGTGACTCCTTTTATCTCGCTTGCACCCATCATCACATTACTTACCAAAGTGCACTAAATTGAAAACAATCCAACAATCCAAGTAAAATTTGTCTCACCACCCATAAAATTGAAATTTTGAAAGGTATAAGAGGAAATTTTAATGCTATCACCTTGGCCACTCAGAAGCAATCATCTTTTTTAAAGGCAATTGCGGACCTCTGTAGCCATTGCAAATTTACAGGTCCAAAGTCCAAACCAATGTTCATGCTGTTCGAATGTGCATCTAAAGTAGAGTACAGTTCATTTTACTCCTGCTTGTGAACATGCTCTAAGGTCACAAATGTATGTTAGGTCGTCCTGTGTCGCGAACAATTGTACAAAGCTACAACCAAACATCCCAAATTTCATTTCACAGCTTCACACAAATGCTCAACTGAATTTAACATAAAATAACTATAGCAGGCTTTAAACAACCCTTTTTGATCTCATACAAGCAATATACCTTCATGTAAATCAAGCTCACAGGTCCGAAACTTTATAGCTGATACATCTAAGTATAGCCGCATTGAAAACTCAATATTCAAATAGTTCTGCAGCTACTACAGGAACATACAGATAGTTCAGTATTAGGTGTACCAACTGGAATCACCGGGCAAAAGAACTTTGGCTTCTGTAGATTCAAATACAACACAACAGTCCTCACCAGAAATAAGGTGCTAATCAAAATTGCTACAGAGGGCCCATATGGCTTAAACATGAAGGTCTTTTTATGCCATCCTTGAAATCACATCTCAACCACTTGTCAAGGCTGTAAGCTTCTTACCATGGTTTAGTATCTCTCATCAAATTCCTTGCACTATGCACTGTGTATCCTCATCTACATCAAGCTGAAGAGAGCTTCCTCGCTGCAACTCCTGCATCCACTGCAGTGCCCTTGTTTTTATGCAGTTGATGAGAAAATGACATTACAACAAAAATATCTATCAAAACAAAATGGGACCATCCACAAAAGTTGATTTGAAATGCTAGGAAATTAGTATATATTCCACTACTGCAATTCACAACCTCGTGCCATCCACTTCCTTCTGCACAAATTACTGTACATTTGACCAAACCCTCATATTCTATGCAGAAGCCCCACTTTGCTTGGACTCTCACCATTTCTTTAACATCCACCAAAGGGTGGAAATTGCATTGCTTGAGCATTATTGTAATTGTGGCAAAGCTAGCTTCACATAGCTGCCTGCACAACCCAAAACCATCATCAACTTCACTCCCTTTCTGGGAAAACCTACCCCCAAGATGTCTGGTTCGCATACAGGAAAATCAGTTGCTCTCAAAACACCCACATGAGCAAGTGCCCACCTTCTCAGTATTGGCGATGCAGATTGAGTGGATTGTCAATAATGGGCAGTCATAACCATTTGGACCATGAATCAATCATGGCCATCGTCCTCAGCCAGGTCCAACCACACCATATGACTTTCCAAAAACAAATGTGGGGTTAACCTGCAAACTGGGCTTTGATGAACCATTGCAGGACCTCACAATGTCTTCACTTCATGATGACTTCCTGAGCATGACCCATAACAGCTTACCTGGACAAGGTTATGTACTGCACCAATACACAACAAGTGTGTAAGAACAACTGATCCAACTTCACAACAAAAGATTCAAAGTATAATAAATTCAAACAATCCAGCAGCAACAGCGCACACCCAGATCATATCCTTATGGGTACCTGGGTGCCTTGCAGCACTTACCTGATGTCAGGTACAATTTCTGCTTGCTCTGCTGTCAAAGAGCCACCCTCATCCCAGCATCTTGTACTCCAAATGTTTCGTTTGTAATGCTCCACAAACGATACTTTTCTGAAGAACCCTAACGGCACCCTTCCTTACCACTGTTCTACCAATACTAACATCTGCTAATGACTTGAGCTTGAGAACACTTACAAGAATTCCACTACTACAGTTTGTTCAATTCCATTCATGAAGCATGAGTGGACACCTAGGGTATCTGCCATTGACACTACAGCAACTCATAACACTGCCTTTAGTGGACCAGTGCTTGATGAGCCAATTTTGATGCATCATTTATCCCCACCTCAACAACTATACTCCTGCTGAGAAACTTCTCCAAAAGTCTACAAACCACATCTTGCAGTGAAGATGCTCCAATCCTTCAGTGAATAAAGTTTGAAACACCCTTTACTCACCCTCCATGTCTGCCTGCGATGTTCCCTGCCAGCCACTTACACTCAAGATATGTCTATGATTGCACGTCCACCCTAAGATTCCACTATGACAGCAGCCATAGAAAGGGGGTCCTCAAAGGGATGGCAGGGGCAGGCCGCGCCTCGGAGCTCTAATGGCGCCAGGTCTGGTTGAAACTTGTATCAGGTTGTTGCTGTGGATGTGGCTGTATCCATCCAACAAATACAGACACAGATATATGGATTCAGAAGAGTTGCAGCTTTGTCAGAAAGATTCCAGTTCAAAATACCACATATTACTCCAGAGCCCACACACCCATTCCACCTCTATCAAAAAATCTATTGCTGATACTCATAGAAACATCCATGGAATCATAGAGAGAACTCCATGACAAACACTTTCAAGGCAACCATTCTGTCAGTCTCACTAACTGAACCAAAACTTCATGATAATAATATGTGAAATCATAACCTTATGGCTGTCACTTACAGCATGTCAGATTATCACTCTCATCAAGAATGGCAGTGGCAAGCTGACATGACTCCCTACTGACTTCATCAGCTCCTAACAAAAGGTGTCAATAAGTATGTAATAATCCACCCAAAATTCTAGGCAAACTTTTATACGAAATCTGCCTCCTCAGTTTCTGTTCCATTTCCAGACACAATGGGAAGAGTCTGTTATGATGTTCGCTAGCACTCAAGAGACGCACTGTAAGCTTTAACTCCTCTCAGCTGTGCATGCACAAGCAAGCATCTAAGCTGAAGGCATAGAGAGGCTTATATAGAGGGCAGTGGATGGGGCCTGCTTCACCCCAGGCATATCCTTTAAGCACACCACTGGTGACTACTGGGATGTAGGACATCTACTCAAGCCAATGGAATACAAATCTATGAGACTTTGAAGGTAACCGTTCTGTGAGTTCCACATGACAATAAACAAATGCAGAGATAACTCTATGAGTGTTCCTCACAGAGTGTCCAACCATGAGTTTCATCATGAATCCTAACGTACAGATGCATAGTAAATACCATGAGTGTGGCATCACACTGGAGTTGATGACCTTTCAAACAGCACCTATGGTTAAAGATAACCCATGGAAACTTGCTACATGCAAATAACAAAGCCCCTTGAAAATCAACAGACTTGTGAAAAAGCTGAGAGTTCACCTCCCGTCAAGAGAAAAAGAAGTAGGATGAAGTACCAGATGTAAAGAGAAGTTTGCTTCTGCATTCAATGCATTAACAAAAGGACAATGAGACTGCAGCCACAAATGGCCAAGATGTTTGATACAGTACAAAATATCAGACAAATCCAGAGCTTACCTGAGAAAGGGATTGCTGATAAGAGTCAGGAGGGTGCATGTAGGTCATGGCATGCCCTGGATAGGCATACTGTGGGGGATGCATGTACATGGCCACAGGAGCTGTATGGGCAGGACTGAAAGGTCTCATCAAAGAAGGATCTGGAGGCCTGTAACTCATTGTGTTTACTGGTGGAGTCCAAGAAGCCTGCATGTGCTGTTGAGGGATGGGTGGGGGCCGTGGGGGTTCCATGTGCGCCTGTGGCCTTGATGCAACTCCCAGCTGAGGAAACTCTGTGTTATAGTTCACCAGGGGGGCATACAAGGCTTGCACTCCATATGGTCCCAAACTCACACCAAAACCAGGATCAAAGCGCTGTCCATACCTGTTGCAGGTCAAACAAGCCAAACCACAGTACAATTAGAAAAACATAATTGATGCACTTCAGCAATCCTCCAATATCTGGAGGATTCCAGAACCCCTTTGTCTCCATCCAAGTGAGATTTGGTACCCCAAAGATTTCTTCCACTTCCACCAACCAGTTCTTCCAAATATGCATCTACACCCTCAAATGCCAATCATGCCCAAAATGGGCACAATTGACCATCCAATGTGTTACAGACTTTAAAAGTGGGCAGAATTTATGAGCAACTAACTTAAAGGCATTGTAGGTCAAAGTGATGAAATGACTGTTTTCTTGAGAACTTCTATGGCAATTCTCACATGACACTAGGCTAATATAAGAAAACTATATTTCCATTAATATTCTATGGCAACTAGCAAGTTACTCAACAAACAATTCATTCCAGATCTAGCTTCCACAGAAAACATTCACTTCTTGCTTACAATACTCTGGGAAGAGTGACCATCAGATAAAAACAAACTATGGAACCTATGTAACACAGCTTGAAAAGTGTTGGAATTTGTGAATAGCCATTTCAAGATGTGGTGGTCTCAAAAGTGAGAACATGCACATCTCTTTAGGAACCTTAATGGCAACACTGACTCAAGGCTGACATCAAACAAGAAAATTACAGCTGAGAAAACTTCATGGCAGCTTCCGATCAGGATTAGAGACCTCCACTCAAATTACAATTCATAGAGGTGTTGTTTTCACAGCAAAACATTCATCTCTTAACATAGACTGCCATTTAATAAATAACAGGATGCCTGAAAATCAACAAAACGTCAAATTCCCAAACAAATTTGGTTTAATTCAGGCAATCATGGTTAATGTTATGTGTACATCAAGACCAACAGAATTTAAAGACTTACAAATAGCATTTTTCAAACTAAGGAGAATCAACCAGCATGTGGTAGTCTCATCACTTATGACAATGATCTCTATGGTAAAAATTGATTTGTGAAAACAAGAACCTGGAAGTATTCCGATCATAATCAGGATCACGACGGTCCTTCTCTCGGTCACGAAAAATAGCCACCCGACTCCCCCCATTACTCATGCCATTGCCCATACCATTTGAGGTGCTTGGCTTTCCCCTGACATGCTCCTTTTCTTTCTCAGCACTGGTGATAACTGTCCGGATTACCATAGGTGGGGATTCTGAGTGCTGATTCATTAAAGTGGCAGACACGGCATCCTCATCTTTTGCCTTCTCTAGTCTTCCAGCATCAGAACGGAAACAGTCTACAGAAGCCTCTGATTCTGGCTCACTCTCATCATCGTCGCCCTTCCCACCCAGCTTGCTACAGAAGATCCGAGCACGTGCCTATGAACAGAGTATGGAAAACACAAGATTCACAAATACCCAACTCCTTCAAACCACTAAAACAAACAAAGCTTTTACAGTGGTGTCCAGAGGAATGAAGAGTGCCTCTGATTGCAAGAGAAGACCATTCCTCAAGAGAAACAGATTTAAACCTCTGTGAAGAAACATACACAATGCTACATAACATGCCAATCTCTGTATGCCAACAATGGGGCAATGAAAGTCCAGAAGAATGCACCTTGGAATCCCAATCATCAACATTCAATTTAATTCACCACACTTAATCCAGCTACAAACCAACTAGAATCAAGACACTGTCCATTTCATCTCAATACCAGAGTTAATTCTGACAATTGCTAATTGGTGGTGGTGGCATGTTCTTTATCTTTTCAAGAACACTTACTATATTGAGATTGTTTGTGGTAGTATTGTTAATGAGGTATTGATTCTGACCACCACAAACAATCTCAATATAGTATATGTTCTTGATAAGATAAAGAACATGCATGCTCTTACCCACTAGATTATCCAATCAGCCATGTTCCAGCACATGGCTGTATAAGAGATATAGCAGATATTGAAATTTTGGCTCCTAGATCACAAAATGTTCTTATATTATTTCCAGTTGACTCAAACACATCCAAGAATAGAACAAATAACTGGATGCCAAAGAGTCACACCTTGTTGTACTCCTCTTTCCTTTCCTCCACACTTTTAGAAGTATTGATCTTTGAGTCATTTCCTCCCAACCCACCTCCATAAGCATGACTTCCTTTCTGAGGTCTCTGCTTAATGGCAATCTTTACAGGCATCACTGATGGCACATCTGTCTTATCTTCCTGGTTCATTGTGACTGGAATATCAACAAGGCGAACAGCAGGATACCGAGAGCCACTTGTTTTGCGAGCTACAATGCGAGTTCCTTCAGTTGAACCACTATCCACCACCATTGACTGCAAGGAATAGTGCTGGGCCACTCGATGAGCAGCCAAACGCAGATATGATGATGGCATGGGCTGAAACTCCAGCATCTGCTGCCCTGGATTGTGCATAAATCTCTCCACTTCCTGTTCAAGCCTCAAGACTAAACACACCCCCAGCTTGAAACAGTAAGTAGAGAACTCATGCTCAAATTGCCATACCAATGCATTCAAAGCCTTAGTGATTATCTCTGAATCCCCTGCAAATTTCAAGCCAAACCATAACAAGCATGACAAGAATCACTGCAATCATAACCTTGTGAGTGTCAATCTCAAAGTATCAGACCATCATCTTCATGAAGAATAGCAGTGATTAGCTGCTAATAGCTCCTGGAAATGGGTGTTGATTAGTATATAATAATCTGCTCAAAATTTCATGCAAACAATCATACAAAAATACACATTCTGAATTTCTAACACATTCCTGGAAGCAATGGGAAAATTCACTCATGATATAATCTCACTCTTTGAGACATAGCTGATAGCAACAGTTCATAGTATCCTAATCCAAGCTACAGCAAGCTTGTAAGTCCAGATTTCAAAAGTACCATAAGAATTCTGAATACATATTTTAGAAAGATCCTAGGGTTGCAATACTTTGCAAACTACAGCCATGTGGACCCAAATACTGTGCCCAAATTCACTGCTTGATTTTTCTGCTCCACAACACACAGATGAGATTCCAGAGAAATTCTGGAACAACAATTTGAAGATAAACATGACAATAAGTTCGATCATAACCTTATGAGCATCAGTCACAAAGTGTCAGACCATTACAAGCTGCCATGATGACTACCAACTGACTTCAACAGATCCCAAGAAGCAGGTGTAGATAGCAATCAGACCAAATTCTCAGGCAAAGCATTACACAACAATCTCTGTCATGAGTTTCTGTTGCATTTCCAGAAGCAACAGGAAGACTCAGTTATGATGTTTGCTAGTAATCAAGAGACATAGACAGTCGAAAAGTCAACAACATCTTCATTTGCACTGCAATAAGCTTGTGAGGGTACAATCCATTTCATTTATGCTCATACCAGTACAAGCAAGCATCTAAGCCTAAAGCATAGAGATGCTAACATAAGGCTAGCAGTTGAGGCCTCCTACACCTGCAACCTGCACATGTCCTTTGGGCATACCACTGGTAGCTACTTGGATGCAGAACATCCACTAAAGCCACTGGAAAACATATATATATGTGATTGCAGAGAAATCTCCACCAAAAAAAAAAATTGAAGGTAAATCGACAAAGTGTGCAGTCATAACCTTATGAGAGTCACTCACAAAGTGTCAGACCATCACCTTCATCATGAATAGCAGTGAGGAGCTGCCATGATTAGCTACAGACTTGATCAGCTCCTCTGCCAATGGGTGTAATCAGCCACAAATCTGCTCCATGTGCCTCACACAAGATGCAGGCAACAAAACAAGGTGAAGTCTCCAAACCCCTCTAGTTTAAACCTTAACTAAAAAAGACGACTCGAACAGTTTTGCCGCTTGTTACAACCACATAAATTAAAGCTTGTGTGCAAGATAATACAGGGTGAACATAAAGCCCTATTTCAACAATACAGCCATGCCAATATGTAAAATTCTCCAGAATGCAAAAGAAAATTTCCATGACTGTCTGATAGTGATAGCCAGCACATGCTCTCCACAGAAGATACTCCTAACAAGCATCTAATATCCCTTGTAGAATTGACACCAAAGATAACAGCCCTACTCAACAATGGACCAGAAAATATCTTCCGAGACCCATCCAAAAGTCGCACACATCCCTGAATAAACTAACCAATATTTTTCAAGAAAAGACCCAACAGGAGACTCTCTCCTCGATGCCACAGTCTCAAAACTACTACCCAAATGCCTAAAGAGCATCACAAAAACACAAACTTACTGGTAAGGCGATCTCTAGGGTTCTGAAGAGCCTCCCGTAGAAAGCTATCCACCTGTTCGACACCTCTGTGGCCACCAACCACGGAATCCAAGACGCCGACGACTTCTCCACCAACCCCCCTGCAATCGACTGCAGAAACCATGGAAGCAGATGAAGAAGAAGAAGAAGAAGACACCTGAGTAGCTGCCAGCAGCTTTTTCATATTCTCTTCTAAGTCCGCCATCTCCCACGACTCGGGCGTTCTTTCTTCCAACTCCAACTCCACCATCGAACCCTTAATCCTCTCCTCCGACCCAGCCATTGCTCTAAAAAGAATTTTTCTTTTTATTTTTATTTTCTTAACAAGAAAAAGGGGGAGGATAATAATGTTACGCCTCCTAAATGAGCTTCAAACCTCTCTCCTCCTTTCCAGCACTCCGCAGTACAGAGGCACACATATTTTGTGCAACTCCATACCACGTTTCCTCACAAATCTCTGAGAGAGAGAGAGTGTACGAAAACAACAACGACGGCAGGAGAAAGCATGAAACCCTAAAGGCCCGCTTCCTTCCGGCGTATAGGGCGTTTCCGCTTCCTTCCGGCGTTAGGGCGTTTCTTTCGAGGAACGCCTCTCTTCTCTCTTTCTCTCTCTCTCTCTCTCTCTTGACCTAAAACTCTCAAGGCTCCTTTACTGGAAAATGTGCCGCTACGGCACATTCTGTATCCAAAATGTGCGGCTAGGGCACATTCTGCCGCTGAATTTTCTCCTACGCGGAATTCTGTCTCCAAATGTGCCCGTACCGAGTAAACTGGAAATCTGTCCAGAGATCGTGTTATGTCTCCGAATGTGTCCTTATAGAATATTCTATCCCAGAATGTGCATCTATGGTGCATTTTGTCCACAATTATGTCCCTAGGGTGCATGTTTCCTTGCATGCTGGATTCAAAAATCACCTCCAATTCCATGTACATATTATACATTCCGTAATGCATGTACATATTATACACTCCGTAATGCATGTACATATTAAACACTCCGTAATGCATGTACATATTATACACTCCATGATGCATGTACATATTATATGCTCTGTAATGCATGTACATATTATATGCTCCATAATGCATGTACATATTATACACTCTGTAATGCTAGGGATTGTATGTGTACAAAGTTTTTCAACAAATTAAAATGTGAATTTTTGTAAGTATGGAGGTCAACAATTCATTTTTAAAATAATATTTAATTCTAAAGTTCAGCTTACTTATCAACTTTTTCACCAAAAAAATCAACTTTCTTACTTAATTTTTTTTATTTTGTTTTCAAAAAATGCTTTTTCATGGTTTTGATTTGGATTCCAAATCTAGCAAAAGATTCATTCTAAAATTAATGTAATATGTGCCGCAACAAACATGGCATACCATAGTACCTTGACAACTATGGCAATATTTAAATTATTTATAGAAATGTTTAAGTTTTCAAAAAATATTTTATTCAAAGAGCAAAATTTTGCGAAGGAAAATATAAAATATATTAGAACATGTTAATTTTCAACATGGAATTTTCAAATTTAATTATTTATTCAACAAACATGTTTTGGAACTACCCATATGTTGTAATGAATGAAATCACAAAGTTTTCATCCCATGTGACATAAGCCATGGCCTATTATTATAGGAAAAACCAATTTTAGTTATATTGAAAGGTTGGAATTTGAAAAGAGAGCATCACCACATAATTATGTAAAGGTTAGGAATGTGAAAGAAAACACCATTGAATGAAAGCATAATCAAATACATTAGTGTGTGTACTTTTTGACATTTGAATATAATTAAAATATCACAAAATTTATCATAAAATTCTTAAACATGTAATTTAATTGAGTTAAAAAATAGAAGTTAAAATGATTCTTTGTTTTAATACGTAATTGAATGGGTTATTATGAAATGCACGTATGTTGGAATCTCTTGTTTTCAATATTAAACTGTAAAAAAAATAAGGGCAAATAAATTAAAACAATGTTTGAATCAAAAATTTCATATACCACAAACTTTGTGAAAAACTTATAATTTACAACTTTCATATTCTATCATTGGAATGATTAGGTTCTAATCAATGTTTATTGTTTTTTTATTTTTAAGAAAAACTTTTGAATCCAATGGCATTTGGTTTCTTAAAAATTTCAAAGACAAGGTTACAAGTGTGATGAGGTTCCTTTTAAAGAAAAGAAATAGGACCTACTTTGATTATAGGTGCACAATGTATAAGGTGATTTCAATTTTTTTATTATTATTATTTTTAATTTGGCCAACTCCCAATTAGGGAATAAGTTTGGGTCAACTTTGGGAAATACTCTCTAGGTTAAATTTTGAAGTCCCAAACACCTCAAATGACCTCACCAATAGGTCTATTTTATTTTATTTTAATTATTACAAATTAGCCTACTTCTATAACCTCTAACCTACACTAAAATAATTAGTTTATACTAGATGAAAACTACAACTAGATTGCATATCATGAACAATCCAACAATAATGCACCTTTCATATTTCAAAGTCTTCATTATTGTGCACTGCTAATGATGATGAATGGTGAAAAACATTGAGTTGATTTTGAATTAAGTTCCATTCAAATGAAAATATTGAATGACATTACATGCAACTTGAAATTTTCAATTTGAATTGAATTCACATTCACATTCAAATCAGATTCAGTTTTAATTGAATTCCAATGCAATTGAACTAAATTAAAATCCCTCCATTTTCTAGATTGTTCAATCCTTACACCATTTGTTGTCTCACACAAGTGCAAGCATTTCCAAGTGCTTTATATGTGATTCAAATGTTTAATTGCCAAAAAACCCCACAAGTCCCAACTTTCAGGTCTTTATCAAATCAATTATAATCCCAACAAAATTTGTCCCACATTTAAAGTTATTTTAATTTCCCAATCCAAGTCATTTAACTACCATTTGACCTAATCACACCTTGTTACGATGTGACAACAACAAAATAGAAATGTGATTCAACATTCATGTGATAGAAATTACCCCTAAAAAAGGTATTAGAATAAAGAGCTAAACAAATTGACCAAAAAATGGTTGATAATGATAATGACATTGAAGAAGGAATCATTACTTGATCTCAAACACTTGAAAGACAAACCAACATGATCATAAGAAGCCCTTTCAAAAACAAACAAAATGTTTCAATTATGGTAAACATTTGAACAACTCAAAATAAAAACAAAGTGCAAATTGTAGAAAATAAAATGACACGAAGTAGATGAAAAAAGTTTAAAGTAAACAAATTGTTAAACCCTAAAATGAAACCAAAACAAAACAAAAATTAAATCTAAATCCAAACAAAAAACATGAAAAATCAAAGACAAGGACATGAAATATGTGAAGCAAAAGTTCAAAGGGAATTTTATTGACATATGAAAATATGAACATCAAATGAAATGAACAAGACTATGGTGAAAATCATACTTTAGATTAGTGTTAAACAAATTGAAGTAATATATGTTTTATTTATATTTATACCCTTTTGGTGATTTAGCTCAAAAAACTTCCATATGCCCATCATCCATGACAGTGCAATTCAATTCCAATTTGGTTAGTAGGTTTCAATTTGAGCTACTAGAACCAAAATCAAAATTAAGATTGACAATTCCAACATGATTTTAACATATATTTCACATAAGTATTCAAATGTATATTCCATATGCTTTTATAATTCAATTCTTTGTCAAACTTGAGGCTAACCTTTTTATGAAAACAATAGAGGGCTTGGAACATTTGATATTAACAAGAATATATTTTTAGCTACTTTCATGCTTACATGTGAATGTCAAATGATTAATTGTCAAAGAATATTTTATTTCCTTGATTATGCCTTCACATGACCACCTAGTTACAAAGTTGTTGGATGGGAAAGAAAACACCATCTTTTACTTACGAAGGTCAAAAACGAGAGAGAACACCACCCCCTAGTTACAAAGGTTAGAAATGAGAAAGTGAAAACTTAAAATCATAAGAAACCATCACCACCAAGTTGCAAAGGTTGTAAGTAACAATTGGGAGAAAGAATGTTCTAAATGTTCGTATAAAACCACTAGGTCACCACCATATAGACGCAAAAAATGAAAAAGAAAAATATTAGGAAATACATATATCATAAAAAACCACACCACCACCTTGCATTGGTCACAAATGCAAAATAGAACACCTAAACTCATAAGAAAGCACCACAGCCAAGGTATAAAAGTCAAAAGTGGGTGAAAAAACACCTAACATCATAAGAGACCACAATCACAAAGTTAAAATGATTGAAAAAAAGAAAATGAACACCAAAAACATGATCAAAACTACATGTAATTGGCCAACATATCAATGGATAATTTTTCAATAATCTACATTCCAAAGGTGTTATTACAAACTCTGAAATTTTGTTTAAATCATTGCATTTTTTAAGGTAAAACATCCACAATCATTATTTTAGGTACTTGATTTCAAATTACAAATGTTCTTGATGATAATGTATGTTAAGTCATAATTGGTAGTTTGTTTGAAAGTAAGACACTTAGTAATTGTTGCATTTTGATAATTTCAAATGCATGCCATTCCACATTTTCACCCACAAACTTATATTAATGCCTCCTTACTTCGTGTACATGTTATAACATGGACAGGTCATAAGAAAACATGACAAAATATGACCTTTAACAATGGAATTTGTGAAAGATAGGAATAGGTGCCATAACTTTGAAACTCTAGGTAATGGCTATGGTGAGATTTTGGGGTACAAGGTGACAAAAGTTCTAGCACTCTTGCAAATTCGCATTCAAAGCATTTGGGATTGTATTGACTATGCACCAATTGAAGCTTGAACAAATTTAATAAAAATTATGAAAAAAATGAAAAAAAGATAACAATAACAAGAAGAAGCCTCCCAACGAGTTAAGTCATGTGTGTAACAATTGTAGAAAACATCCTTGTTTTCCCAAACATTGTTTTACCAAGTGCACCCTAATAACACCGTTATGAACTTTAGTTTTTTCTGGTCTTGAAATAAGTTTTAAACTTCATAGGTGGAGTTCAAACAAGAAGATAACCTCCAACTATGTCCTTGAATTTACATTAATTTGTAGATTGACTTTCTTTCCATGCTTGTCGTGGTTTACACAACAAGCTCTTGCAATATCTTCTATGTTTCTTATTGCACATTAAGATCATTCACCTAACCTATTACACATATTTACTAGTACACCTCTCTTTTTGCTCTTGCGCAAGTTCTTTTTATTTCTTTTCTTACACATTCATACTCTCTCATAACACCTTATGCATCTCTTTATATTTGTTTTTACACTTGATCACTTTTTAAAATTCTCTTATGCAATCCCATGAACTCTCACCAAAAATGAACAAGCTTCACAATCACAAACGTGTTACAACAAAGCTCACTTGATTTGCATGTGTAGAATATTTCCAATGGGCACACCAAACTTATGTGACCTTCATCCTACTGCAAAAAACAATGTTGCCATGTTGGATTGTTTTGTAAATGTTGGATTGCTTCAAGTTTTGCATTTTGATCCTTATTAAATGAAATTCAAAGTTTTGAGTGTCATATTTCACAAAATTTAAGAATAATTCTATTATTTCATAAATTAGTGCAAATTAATCAATAATTTGGTGATTTAAATTTTTTTAATTATGAATAATAATCCCATGTAAAATTTAAATTTAAACATATTAAAAATTACCAACTTATGACTAGCAAGCCCATACAAAACTTGCATGTGACTAAATGGTTTTCCACAAATTTCATATTCATTTTTCCACCACTTGCATACCAAAGAACTCCATTTACCTCCTTTGGGTTTAAGTCATAAACATCACCTGACAATTAGTGAGTGCAAACCTTTGGGACTTCTTTCCATAGAGATGCCATGGAACAATCCAAGCACTCAATTTGAATCATCAACATCATTCATCAACTAATGAATTCAACAATATTTCAAAGTTTACTTTTTTGTTGATTGTTACTTGGGTGAATACATCAAGTAGAACTATGTTCACACCTTTAAACGCAAAATGAACTCCAAAATCCAAATTGTGCTTTTGTCATTAGTTTGGTGTATCCCAAAGCAAATAGTGAGCAAAAAAACCCAAGTCAAGAAGTACCTTTGCACTTTCTTTCTTGAAACACTCCAACTTTCATTGTTAAACCATTCTAACACCCATTCTTCAAATTTGCAACACAACAACACTAAAGAGTTGTTGAATGTTCTTTTCCAAAACATAGTTTTATGCACTAAATTTAGCCCCATACACTAGAAGAAAATTGAAAAAACAAAAAAAAACATTTGTAACTACATTCTAGTTGCAAAAGACATTTACTACTAAAAATTGTTTAATTGCATTCAACAAGTTACATAAGACACTAGTTGCAAATGTGGATGAAGTCAACGATCAACAAAATACTTCACCATTTCTATACTATTGTATGTCATCTATATATTACTATAAAAAATCAACAACTTATGTAATGACACATGGCAAATGAAAAAGGTTTTAAAAAAATTGTTTTAAAAACAAATGATGGATCTTCATCATCTATTTATAATGATTTTAGATTGTGACACATGGCATAATAATAAATATACCATGTGGCATTTTTGAATTTTGGCCAAAATAAATTAAAATCAATAGTTAGGTGGGTAGGTGGGACTAAATAGGTAAGTAGGTAGGTAAATAATTTAATTTTTTTTTGGGTTTAACCTTTACAATTAAACTCCGTAAAGGTTAAGTTCTTTTGATTGGTTCATCCCAATTGACATTTTTTTAATGTGATAGTATAGTACAAAGCCTCTTCAATATATAGTTCTCCAAATGGAAATGGAGGACAAAACATATGGGATAAAAATTGAAATTACAAGTAAGAATTTTATTTCATATATTTTGTCGTCCTTTTTAATTTTGTAAATTATAAAATTAAGTATATAAGTACTTAAATAAATAATTAATAATTATATCATAATCGATTAACTAATGCACTTAGTTATAAATTATTAATTCATAATTCAAATGTAGAAAAAAAAACTGAAATAATAA
>Ga0116228_10002362_pt1 | contig 16335 bp, 15 predicted proteins | sample S1TSphfallax_2_FD_89694 | JGI IMG/M metagenome (GOLD analysis project Ga0116228, IMG submission 89694) | Host-associated microbial communities from peat moss isolated from Minnesota, USA - S1T2_Fc - Sphagnum fallax MG | ecosystem: Host-associated > Plants > Peat moss > Unclassified | place...
TGCACCTAAATGGGGGAGCTCCAAGTGACAAGGGGATTCTGCAATATCATCATCATGTCCAGCTCCACCCTTTACTATATAACTCCTCCTCATTTTGACTGTCTTTGCAGTCCATTCTTCACACTTTCTCCTTCCCCCTTACAAAACCTTTCACATTTATCTGGCGTATTTCTAGGGTGGGTTTTTGATTGCAGAATCAGGCCCACCCACGCCTGGCCTTACCCATTTCACCCTTGCTAGGGTCATAAGATCCTTGGGAATTCCTGTAAGATCCCTAGGATATCAAAATTCAAATGTTTTTACCAGCTTTCATTGGTCCTTTAAACTTTTGGAGAACTGTCATCTCTGGTGTAATCTAAAAAGGAGGGCATACAGAAGATGCCAGATACTCTGTTCATCCACAACATAATGCTTATGGATGGAGACTTATAAAAGTCATACAATTTTTAAAACGCCATACATCCTTGCAACTCATTACATTGTGCTCGTATTTGACTAAAATACTTTTTGCTCATATCATAAGCATACAATGGATCATATCACTCCAGATCTCCTCTCCTTAGGCTATCGTGATCTTTTGATGTTGCCATTTTGACAAACAACCTCACACACTTCATAACACATCCCATCTTGCCCCAACAAAACCATGATAATAGGTACCATTGATCCCTTTAACACAACTTGGAGATGGTGTGGGATGAAAGAAAGTGCAATGGACATCACTAGGATGAAGACCTAATGAAAAGCAAATCAAGTTGCCAAATGCAAAAAATGACGAGAAAGGTGTTAGTTGATAGTTTATTTTTGTTTCTTACTTTATGGATGTGGGTGTTTTGAGTTGTCTGTTGCAGGTTAATTGCCTCAAAAGATTTGTGGTGTTCACTTGCATTACAAAAGTCTATATTGCAGAGTAGTTAGAACATGTTTGGTGCTTTGAATTCATTTTAACAATGGTAGCCTTTTTTTTCTCACAATGGTACAAACAAAAAAAACACCATGCACTCCTAGGGATATATGCACCCATAACTACATAGTCACTTGTTGACAAACAAAGCTTTTGTTTGAATCTCCCATATGAATAGGTAGTCAACCCTCGCATATATAACAATTCCCAACAAGAATCAAGTATAATGAACTTGAACAAATTGAGGTCACAAATAGATCAGCCAAATTGATCCTTTAAAACCTTTCATCAATTTCATTGAACACCTCTACAACTTTATTGCATTCAATATCATGAATTCATGAATTTTCCTAGTGGAAAAAATCTTAGAAAAAGATGCACATAACTACAAAGACAAAAATTTGGGCATTTTTTCATTAATGAAACAACACAAAACAACCTCAATTTCTTTGGAATACACAAAGCAAAAGTCAAAGATGAATCTTTTGTTTCTATCAAACATTACTTTTTATTCCCATTTTTCTTTGATTTTACTCCATCATTGGCATCATCTGCATCCACAAATAAGAAAAACAAAACTACACCATATTAATCGCAAAATTATCTCCCCTTCATAAAACTAAGCCATCACTAAAAAGCCACTTGCAAATCATAATGCACTCATGTGAATGATAAAAGACTAAATAATAAGTAGTTTTTGACATTTAAATAGGACATATATATCTCCATATATTCACACCATAAACCCTAAAAACAACAAGACATACTTTTGGGTTACATATGTAACCACTCCCCAACATTTTGATTGAACCCTTTAATCTTCGCCATTTCAAGCTGCAAAATAAAAAACCTAAAGATCTTTCTAGGTCTATCAAAGTTATTCATTTTTTCCTTTGATGACACAAATCCAACCACCTTCATCTTGTTCAAGAAATCCATTCCCATCCAAATATTTCATGAATATAAAAAGTCATTCCCAACTAGAAATCAACAATTTTTTTTTATTGGTTTTTTCATTTTGATGTAGGTTACTCCTTTAGTGATTCCCAAAAACATCTATTTCCCCTTCTTTAAAGCATAATTTTTTTTATGTTTTACTTATGTTTGGTGCACATTGTGTATTCTTTGTCCATGCATCCTTGTAATTAACCACGTCTTTTTAATCATTTATTCGTCCAATATTGTAAGATCATCATTTTCATCATAGGTTTTAAATAAAGGGTTTAGGAAGTTGTCTACATGTAACTTCAAAGTATGACTAGTCAAAATTATGTGTGGTGAAATCTTGTGCTTGCTTTGATACCATAACAATAACCAAATAGAATTCTTGGCAAATGTTCATCCCAATTTTAAACATGCTCAAAAGTAGCAAACATAACAAGCAAGCCATTTTTAAAGGTTTGAACCAACCTTTTGACCATACCAATGCATCTAGGCCATTGAAGAATCATGTATTAATGCACAATCCCATAGTTTTTACATAATAGGTCAAATTCTACCACCCATTCATTTCCATTGTTGGTCAAAACCTACTTTTGACACTTTAAAGTGGCAAATAATATCATATTCAAAGAATATTGTTGAATTGTGGAATTAAGTAACCTAATTACTAACATGGATAGGGTTGTTGGATGATAAAAATAAAAGAAAAAAATTAAAATGGAAAGACATGAAAATAGGACCTATCTTTTGTTTGCCTACCATCATGATGTAACTACTATCTTGCAACAATTATCGTCCTTTGTAGACCAAAAAAAAACCCACAACAACCCATAGACCTCTTCAAATTGTTACCTACCATCTGCAACACCTATATACCTTCTATGGCTACTGCTTATCATTTGCAACGCCTCAAAAACCTATGTCATTCATGCCTATTGTCTACATCAACTTTCCATTCCCTTAAGGCCTCAACATTCGTCCACCTCTTTGTTTTACCCTCCAACGACAATTACCATCCTACGAAATTTTTTTTTTTGTCATGGATGGCAATGCCATGGGGTTCATTCTTTGAATGTTCATTTATGACTTGTATTGAACTTGTATTTAACTCTTAGTTTAGTACAAGTTCACTCTTAATTAACTTCTAGTTAAGTCTTAATTCACATTTAGTTAAGTTATAGTTATGTTTGAGTTAATTCCTAATTAACTCTTAGTCAACTTTGAGTTAAATCCCAGTTAATTCTTAGTTAAATCCTAGTCAATTTTTAATTAATTGCTAGTTAAATTTTATTTAAATTTTAATTAATTGATAGTTGACTTTTAGTTTAAAAGGTTCTCAAAAAGTTTTTTTACTTGATGCACACATAAAAGCCTCTTTAGAAGCTTCCTTAAACTAGGTCCCCAAAAAGGTATAAATAAAAGTAAAACCCCTCGTTTTGTTTAGTTTGTTCAACATCAATCTTAGGCACAATGTTGCACCATGACCTTGTCATGTTATTTTCATGTTTGTGTTTGGATATGTTAACATAATTAAGATTCATTTTCACATTTGTTTTGCACATCTCATGTTTTTGTTTGTAGTTCTAATGTTTTGTTTTTGAATCACATAATTTTGTCTTGTTCCTTACTTGAAAGTTAAACTTAGACCTTTCCTTTAGCCTTTGTTCTTATAGATTTTTGTGTCCTTGACATATTTCTTATCCCAAAAACTAAAACAAATAGTGGATGGCATAGAGATCCCATAAAAGAAATGAAAAATTAATACATAAGAATAACAAAATTATATATAAACTTGATATGAACTACTCTCCCTTCCTTTGCCACACTCTAAATAGAACACACACTAAAAATAAATGTTAAAATACATACAACCTTCAACCACTTTCCATTACATAAGGACAAATACAACTTTCTTTCATGTTCTTCTCCTTCTTTCTCACACAAAAATGTCACACACAACCTCTTCATGCTAATGATCTAATCTTCTTGTCTTTTAATCTTCTAATCATCTAATGGTCTACTAAAAAATTTCATTCCTTTCAAAAATAAATAAGGAACCCAAAAATGATGTTGAGTTATTATCCTCCTAAATTTCCTTATCTTTTACAATCAATAAATAAGAAAATAGTTATTAAGATGCCCTTCTAAGTAAGCTAAATTAAGATATTATTCTTAGTAATTAATATTACTTCAAATTCCTCCCAAAATTAACTTCAAATTATTTTGTCCCATGACAGTAGTTTATTATATCGAAAGTACTACCATGAGAAAACACTTTCACTTTAAAATTCTCCTGAGATTGTTTTCCCATCTAATGGTAATTACCATCTAGTGAAGATATTACAATTTACCCAGCATAGGACATTTTTTTACTATTAATAAATATCATATAAATTTTAACTTCATGGTTTACAACTACTTTTGCATCAACCCATTTGGAACAATGATCGATAATAACCAATACACATCAAATCCCATTATTGGTTTCTAGTAAAAGAACTATTTACAAGAGCCACCATGTATAATTATTTCCATACAAGTATATTTTTGAGATCTTTTGCATCAAACATAATAATATTGATTTTCTTTGCCAATTGACAATGTTTGTGAACACATGTTATAGTTTTCACATCATTAGTTCTATTGTGCTAGAAATAGTGTTTATTCATTTCAACAAGCATACATCCCTCACCAAAATGTCCAATTCATAATACAATCCAAATAATCTATTCTTATTATTTCTGATTTTGGGACGATTAGTTCCTTGAACATCAATCTACCATGATTCCAATGATAGTAAAAAATCTTTTTTTTTGTCCTAACACTTTCACTTGCATTGCAATCCACATGAACTTGTCCTCCATTCATAACCATCATGGTTTATTCATCATTTTAGATATCCATGTGTTTAGAATGGTTGTATTCACAATCTTTTCTCCATCAAAACAACACCCATCCACCTTTCTTCATCAACCATTGCTTATTCTTCATTAATAAGCTACAAATGCATATGGATATCCCACAAGTCTTTCCATTTCTTTTTCAAGGTTTGCTCATGTTGTTTACTTTCATTTCTCCAAACTTGACTTCACATAAACCCATCATCTGTAATTGTATTTCCTACCATCACTTCCAATTATTTTGTTTCAACCATAAATAATAAGTTGAACATCTTCTTATTATCCATATGTTGCAAGATCAATCCCATTTTTTAACTCCTTATGCCTACCCAACATGTTTCTTCCTCCTTGTGAACATGTTGCATCCATTCACAATCTTGTATTTATTTTTCAAAGTTTTTATCTTCGTTAACATATCCTACTGGGATTTTGCTCAAGGCATTAACATTTGTATGTTTAGACCTTACACAGTGCATAATCTTAAAGTTGAAGTCATGTACCATATTAATCCATTTTTTTATATGCATCTAACATAGTAGCCAAGCACTCCAAAGGTTTGTGCTCAATACAGAGGGTCAAATCATTCCAATATAAATATTGCCAAAAATGCATAAAACCCCAAATCAATGCATAATCTTCACCTTCCATTGGGTGGAACTTCTTTTGGACCAGAGATGACACTTTGTTTACATATGCCACAACCCTTTCATTTCCTTCCCTTTTGTTGTGAGAAAATGGTTCCAACTCCTCAAGTTGACCAATCTACATCCAAAATCAAAGGCTCAGTGAAATCTAACCTAATAAAAATGGGTGCCTTAACCAATGCATTTTGACATTGGGGGGTCCACAAAAACATTGTATCCTTCTTTTTATTTCAAAGAATGGCATGACTATGCAAGAATACCCTTTCACATAATTCTTGTAATAACTTGTGAAACCCAAAAATGCCTTGACATTAGTAACAAAAGTAGGCACTAAAAACTCAATTATTCCCTTAACTTTTCATTGATCTAGTTTTGTCTCTTCCTTGTTCGCACTATGGCCCAAAAAACCAATGTTATTTATAGCATATTCACATGTGCTAGGATTGAACTTCAAGTAACTTCCTTTAATTTCAACAACACAAATCAAAGATGTTCAAGGTGTTCTTCCCAAGTCATGTTGTGAATATTAAAGTCATTAATGAAAACCTTCAAGAACTTGCCCATGTATTATTCAAACACCTTAATTTGTTTTTTTTTAAATGTTGGTTGTATTCTCCATGCCAAAAGGCATAACATTCCAATCAAATAAGCCAACTTTAATGATTATGGCATTGACCTATTTTTCCCCAACCGCATGAGCCACAACTCCATCTTCTTGCTCCTCCTTCAATAGTTCAAATGGAGTTTCTCCTAGCTCAATTAATATTTAATCCACTTTTAAAGTTCCAACAAGCATAAAATCCATGTTTGCATAATCTCACATCACACAAATCTTTTTGATTTTAGGACAAAGTTGAAAAAGAAGTTTATTTCTTTGTTTTGCATCTTGAAGCTTGCCTCTTGTAAATAACTTATTTGTTTTGTCATAATATGCTTGAACTTGTCATCTGGGTTTTTGTTTCATCACATTTAGTTTCCCTCTAATTTGCTCCTTATCCATAATTCCATACTTAAAAAACGTGGCTATTTTCACGGTTTGCTAGTTAGTAAAAATGGGTCATATTCTTGAACCATCCATTTGATTTTCCTTTCAAATTCAATTTACCAATCTTGAATAACTTTTGTTCATCAATCCCTCTCACTTTTGTTGCAATTTCTAGCCTTTCAACCCAGTCATGGACATCGTCCAATTCTGTACTGTAAAAGAACTCATCCATGCCTTTAAGGCTTATCATCTTCATTTGTTACCTTCCTAACTAGAATAATAGATTTCCTATTTTTTATCCAATGTAGATTTCAACATGACCTTCATTTTCATTCATTCATATATGTTTTTCCCATAGGTCCTTGGTTTAACAACCAACTTAATAATTTGGAAGTAACTCCAAAATGTTTTATTCTAACCATTTATTTCCTTTATTAAACAACTTTTCCATGAAAATCAAAACAAGATGTGTTGAAAAATTTATTTGGTATTGAAATCTTTCTTGTGTTTTCAAAATACTTCTTCATACTACTAAAACTCCTTCACAATATTTTCCACACTATAACATCATGTTGATAACACTCACAAATCATTTATTCATAACAACAACAATTCATTTTCTTCTCCAATCGATTCTATAGCAAAATATGTAAGGGTTATAGCAAAGCCAACAATTTCAAGGATTTCAAAATTCCATCAATTTTTTTCCATGTTAATCATGTTTAACTCTCCAATTTCATCACCTTATAAAAACAACCATTATGTTCCACCATGCATATAGGCTTATCTAGCCCACATGCAAATGTGCTCCTCCATCTAAAGAACAAAGAAGTGTATTAGGAATCCAAATGTCTCCATTATGAGGAACTAAATCCTTACCTTCAAATATGGGAATTATGAATGAAATAAAAGAAGTGGGAAAAGTAAGTTCTTCCTTGAAATTGAACATTTTGTTAGGCTTTGTTTCCATTGTTCATTTTCATCCAAACCTAGGATTGACTTTCAAAACCATTATGGGATATTCTTATTATTATGTCCCTTAATTTGGCCTCTAATGGATCCAATCCAACAATGTTGATGACTTCAAAAGTCATAATGTGAAAAATAATGGATCCAAGTTCCAATGCAAACACTTCTATCCATGTCAAACAATTGTATCAACTATTGTTCATGTAACACTTGAAGATCTTATTTGATAAATGTATCTTCCTCACTAGAGTATGTCATGTTACAACCAAGAAACACATTACCATTAATTAACTAGATTCTAACTTAACACAATGAAACAAGTCAAAACTCATTATGATACCAAAAAGGAGGGCGTACAAAAGATGTTAGATACTTTATTCATCGTGAACATTATAATGCTTGTGGATTGAGATGTATAATAAACATACAATTACAAAAATACCATACATCCTTGCTACTCATTGCATTGTGTTTGAATTTGATTAAAATGCCCTTGTCAAAACTACATGCATACAATGGATTCATATCATTCTAGATCTCCTTTCTTTAGGCTATCATGATCTTATGATGTTGCCATTTGGACAAACAAACCCACACATTTCATAAAACATCCCATCATGCCCCCAACAAAATCATGATAACATATAACATTGATCCTTCTAACATAACTTGGAGATGGTACAAAGAAACAAAACACCTTGCATTCCCACGAAGATTATGTATTGAGTTTCAAAACTACATAGTCACTTCCCAAAGTTTATGTTCGAAACTTTCGTATGATAGGTACTTGACCCTCCCATATACAAAAATTCCCAACAAGAATTTAAGTACATTAAACTTGAACAAAATGAAACTACAAGCAGATCAACCATATTAATCCCTTAGAGCCTTTCATCAATTCCACCAAACATTTTTGTTGAATTTATTACATCTAGTCTCATGTTCATCAATTCTCCTTCATAATGTAAATCTTGGAAAAAAAGGCACATAATTACAAAGACACGAATTTGGGCATTCTTCCATTAATGAAACAACACAAATTAATTTCCATTTTATGGAACACAAAGAAAAAATAAAAGATGGTCCTTAACTTTTACCAAAGATTACTTCTTATTCTTATTATTTTCCAATTTCACTCCATTGATGGCATCATCTACATCCACACATATAAAAAATAAAAAAAATAAAAAACCATAATAATCCCAAAATCATCACTCCTTCATAAAACCAATGCCATCGTTAAAGAACCACCTACAAAATCGCAACACACTTTGTAAACGATAAAAGAAAAAATAACAAGTAATGAAATCACAACACATTCTTGTGAATGATAAAAGACAAAATAACAAGTAGTTTTTGGTGCTTAGAGAATGATAAGTATGTCTGCATTCACACCATAAACCCGAAAAGTAGGAGGACATACTTATGGGTTACATTGGTTTTCTAAATATTTTAAAATCAAAGAACCACTAGTTCTGGTTATTTCAAAAACCTTAAAGAACAAGCATCATTCATGAAAGATTTGACAAAGAATCGATGGTTCCCTAGCCATTTCATTGACTTTTTCACATGTTTTGAAAACCATGGTTATATATAAAAACCAATTCTTTATATTTTTTGAAAACTAGTGAGTAAGTGGGCATATATTTTAATGTTGGATGGTTAATCACTTTGGCAAGTTAGAACCATTGGTTCCAATTCCGGTTCCTATTACTTGAATTGGAACCAACTCAAGGTGTCAAAACCTAAAAATAATTGGAATCAAGGACCCACAAGGTGTGGGAATTGATATAAGTACCTACCCTTGGTTCTAGGTTGGATGGGACCTACCTAAGAACCTAACTTTGGATTTTTTTAAAAGGTAATAACTAAACCTAATTGGGTCGATTAAGGTTAAGGTTTAGAATTGGGATTGGAATTGACATTTTCCAAAAGTTTGGTTCTAGTTCCAATTTAGGATTTAGGGATTTATGGGTTTTTTTTTAAAGTCTTTTTCAATGTAATTGTCTCCATCAAGCTTTTTGTGCTTGCACTTTAAATTTGACTTTTTAGTTGTGTCATTGTCTCCATGAACCTTTTCACCTCTTCACATTTTGTCTTCATTGCCATCACCTTGCATTCTAGTCTTTATTCTTTATTCTTCATCTTCGTTGTAGGTTTTTTTTTTGGTCGTCTTTTTTGCTTGCACTCTAGTCTTCATCAAGTTAAAAGTTAAGCCATAAGGTTTTTGTTTTTGTTTCTTTTTGTGTTGTCTCCATCCAGGTCTCCTCACACTTTGGTGTTTATGCTAATTGCAATTCATCTCCATCACTTATGCTTATGTTTGGGTGTTCATCTCCATTACACTCTAATAAAAATTCTTTATAAATTTGTAGTTCGCATTATTTTGTTTCCTTTAGTTATTTATACTCTTGTTTTGGTGTTTACACTTTGTTATTTGTGTTTTATTATTTGGTTCGTGTTTTGCAGGTTGTTGTTCGAACTTCCCACTTTGCTATTCGTGTTTCATGTTTCCCAATTTGTTTTTCGAACTTTGCACTTTGTTGTTTGCTTACTATTTGTTTGTTATTCAAGCCTCCCACCTTGCTATTCGTTTCCTACTTTGTTGTTTGTGTTTCGCATTAACACTATATTGAAGCACTTCATACTTTGAATTCATGTTTCATGCTCTATTCTTTGCATTTCACATTCTACTTTTCACACTCCATGCTTTGTTCTTTGCAATTTTTTCTTTGAGCTTTGCATTTTGGTCTTTGCGATTTATTCTTTAAGCTTTGTGTTTTAGTCTTCACAATTTGCTCTTCGTGATTTTTTTTTTGAACTTTGTGTCTTGCTCTTCACAATTTGCTCTTTGCACTTCACGCTTGATTAAATTCTTTGTTGAAACACTCTATTGTTCATGCTCCATCACCCTACTGCATTCAAGTATGTATTCTTGCCAAACTTTTGTTTGTTTTTTGTTTTTGTTTGTTAACCTTTGTTTGTGCATTCTCTTAATGTTGTGGGTTTTTAGTTTTTATTAAATTTGTAAGAAATGGAAGATTTGCAAAACAAAATAATCCCTCAAATTCATGTTATGGTTGACATTTTTGTTGAACAACAATCCAACAACATCCTAGATGACTTAAATGACTCGAATTTTTGTGGTTCTACCCTTGCATAAGCTTTTGTTGGTTGTGATGGTAATCCTATTACTACTACAGATGCAAATGTGTCTAACAAAGTTGTAACAAATGAGGTATTATGGTCACTATTGACAAAACAAAGAAACTTTTGGAAACTAAAAACTCGTAATGCCACAACATGGCTTTTTATGTAATAAACAATAATTTAGTCATTCCTCCATACGTAAATTCAAACCATCTTGAACTTGAATAGTGGAGATGTGTTTTGTGTTACCTTGTTGTTGTTGCACATGTAGGAATTAGAAAGGGTGGCATCATTAACTACAATTCTACCAACATAATTTCAACACTCCAAAAACATTTAATTGGAAACATCACCAGAAAATTTGGATTGACTAGATTGAATGGGAGAATGTTATTTGGTTGGGATATAGAAGATCAACAAAAAAAATTGTCTAGTCCCACCCCATCCAACATTGCAACTTTCTTTGGAAGTAATATTCCTTAGAGAAAAATGATCCCCATCAAATTCAATTCGAAGAGGATCTAGTTATGTTCATTGCTAAGGAATTGGTGCCTTTGTCTTTTGTTGAATCACCGTTATTTATAAGGTTAATTTTGAGGTAGAATCCTTGAATTTTTTCCCCATCAAAGCATTAATTAATGAATGACATATTGCTGAAGTTAATTGAGAAGGCCAAAAAGAAATTCATTTCTAAAGCTTTTGAAGCTTGTGACATTTGCATGGTGAGTTTTGATTTGTGGATGTCAAAAGGAGTGGACACTTTTGTTTTGATTATTCATCTTTTGAACCACAATTGGGAGCTTGTCATGTAACAATCAACTTGTTTGAAACTATTGAAACCTTTGGGGCTGCCATGGCCATACAAGTGAATGAAGTGTTAGTAGCATATGGATTTAATACTAAAATCCTTGCATATGTAAAGGATGAAGGCAACAATTTAAGTATTATGACCACTGCCTTAACTTTTATTGTTTCTTATCAAGAGTTAAGGTTGACAACACCGTTAATAAGGAGCTATTGGGGACATGCAATGTCTAGCTGATACATGAAAGGTCTTCATGTTTTTCATTTTATTTGTTGCATTGTGCTTTAAACTAAGGTGGGCATTTGGAAATGATGAAACAATGGAGGTATGCAAAGTTGTCACATTAGTGGTGAGTGTAAAGTGTAGTTTAAAAATTAGTTAAAATTGTTGGTTTCAAGTTTTGGGTCTAATAAGGGGATGGTGAAATTACATGGCATGGCAATAAACTTTTATGGTGTTTTGGGATTTTATGGTGTTTCAAGATTCTTCACAAGAGTATGTGGGGTTTTTGGGGGTTTTGTGATATTTGGGGGAGTTGGCCTTGTATAACACATGGTGTTTCAAGATTCTTCACAAGAGTATGTGGGGTTTTTGGGGATTTTGTGATATTTGGGGGAGCTGGCCTTGTATAACACATGGTGTTTCAAGATTCTTCACAAGAGTATGTGGGGTTTTTGGGGATTTTGTGATATTTGGGGGAGCTAGCCTTGTATAACGCATGGTGTTTCAAGATTCTTCACAAGAGTATGTGGGGTTTTGGGGGATTTTGTGATATTTGGGGGAGCTAGCTTTGTATAACGCATGGTGTTTCAAGATTCTTCACAAGAGTATGTGGGGTTTTTGGGGATTTTGTGATATTTGGGGGGAGCTAGCCTTGTATAACGCAGTGAATGTGACAATTTTTCTACCATTGAGGGATTGCCTGATCCAGATGGCCCACCATTTTTTTCTTCAAGGGTTGTGGGTTGGGTTCTAGGTTGCAAGAAAAAGTAGGTGATGAAGGAAGAGCTTTTTGCTTTCTACCAATGGAAAAGCTCTTGCATATTTGATGCGAATATTTGTAAACCTGTAGATCAAAGTTTTTTGATGTCAATGTTGATTTTCTAGTTCCTAGGATTGTAAGCTTGGACCTTGGACCTTTTAGTTACAAAAAGAGTAGTCCTATTTTGTAACCAAAGAGGTTTTTAGTTCTTAAGAATGTTTCATGGGTTGTTCTTGCTTACTCTTTACTACATTGACCCCTAACTTTTTGTATTGTGCTATGGGGTGAACAATTCTTTCTTTATGAGAATTATGTTACACTTTGAATGCTAGTTTTCATTGTATGGTTGATGCATTGGAATGACATCTTTGATTAGAACATTGGTTTTTTATAGTGTAACTTACCTACCTGTATATAACCATTTAGTCACAATCTTGCAATAAGAACTCATAAGAGTCAAGTTCCATGCCAATTAAACTGGTATATTGTCAACTAGACACCACAGTCAAATTGGACCCCAATCCTTTACTAACAGAACCTATCCCAACCTAACCCCTAACCTAATTACTAATCGATCTACCCTAAACATAACTGGGAACTAGGAACCAGGATAAACATCAAAATGAACAAAAACTGGATCTAGAACCATCAAACATTTGAGAACCTATAATTAACTGGATGACTCTTTTGACAGTTTGTAATAACCCAACCAGAACCGAAACCAATCTATTGGTTGATGAAATAACGAGAACCTGATCCAACCCAAGGTTCTTAAAAAATTTAATACCCCAACTGGACCCAGAACCATCCCTCTGCAGTGGGTGCAGAACTGAAACTGGAGGTTATACCCTAAATAAAGTGAAGAACCGCACAACACTACCCAGGTTGATAACCAACAGGTATCTATCCCTGATTCTAAGAACTGGTTTTTACAGATCCTGGTATTTCGCCTTGCCTATGAGGGTGGTCATGCCTTAGGTGTTTCACCCTTGGGAAGGCCAGAACATCCCTGGGATTCAAAAAATTCCAAGGTTTTCATGTAGGGGAAGTTAAACCTTCAGCCCACATGACCTCCTGGAATTTGGTGACGCCTACAAGGGCAATCATGCCTTAACTTGTTTCACCCTTGGGTGCGTTACAAGGTCCCCCAGGAAGCCCTGCCTACGAGGGTGGTTGAGCCTTATGTGTTTCACCCTTGGGCATGTTGTAAGGTCCCTGGGAATTGTGGTATGATCCTTGGGATATCAAATGTGAAAGGTTCTTACGCCAGGTATACGTCCTGTAGGGACTTCCCATAATGCAGCAAGACCTACACATAGGTGTGACCTCATTCCAGGAAGTCCCTTGGGCTAAGGACCTTCCCCTATACTTTTTGCTGCTTACGACACACACTCTAGGAGAAGTTTTTGCCACCCATGCCTAGTTTGTCCACACTACCATACTTTACCCTAGGGTCAGTTTCCCCATTAAATAATTGTTAAAATACTGGTATGATTTTTTGTGAAAATTTGAAGGTGAGGTGTTGAAAATCAGCATAAATATTGCACGCTAAAATCTGAAGAATTTCACTCCTCATATGACAATATGATAGTAAATCATGAAAATAATATTTTCATATATATATAGAAAAACTAATTATTAATTTTTTCAACAGAGAAGCTGACCCTAGGCTACAATACCTAGGTGAAGTCTGGTCTCTGAGGTGGGAGGGGGGGGTGGGACAAGTGATGTTTTATTTTTTGATTGCCCTTTTTCTGGGGGTTCCTTTTCAATTGTCCAAGGGACATGATGAGGAGCAGACCCTTTTTTCCAGGTGAAATTTTGGCAAAAAAAAACGAAATTCAAAAGAAAATTTCATAAAAGAAATGATTTTCAATTGCCAAAAGTGAGGGAACAAAAATAGTAAAAACCATCAGATTTTTATATTTGATTTTCAGTGTGGAGCAGGCGCCTATTTTACACTATTGCGATATTTGGAATTTTTTTGTCCCAAATTATATCATTTTTTGAAAGAAAAAATCGCCAAAAATTGAAAAATACACCACTAACTTTGACAACAAGTTACTTTTAGAAACATTGAAATTTTTGAAGTGTTTTATTTTCAAAGAAAAAAATTCCGTGAAGGAAAATCTTCTAGAATATGTTGGAATATTTTATCTTCAACATGTAATCTTCAAAATAATTATTGAAGACTGAAATGTTGAACTTGCAATGCTACTTACCATTTCAGGGGAAAAGCCACCAATTTAAGGCAAAAATGAAAGAGAGAGAAGAGTCTTCACTGTTGATAGCCTTTTTTTAAACTGGATTTTCTTTTGCCAAAAAGAGAAATTCAAATCAAAAATTGAAAAATGAAGTGATTCCAGAGGGTTTTCAATTTGCCAGAAGTGAGGGAAAAAAGGGTTAAAATTTTCTCAGATTTCTATATTTGGTTTTCAGTGTGTAGCCAAAAGGTTGATCAACCACGTGTACTTCATATCTAGTTTATAGCCAGATTTGGCTAATCCTTCATAGGGATGGTTGATCCCCATTTTTTTAACATCATCGGATGAATAATGGCAAATTAGCTACATTTAAAAAATTGGTTAAAAACACTGGTCCTGAGTCCTTGCTCCATAGCAGGGGTTATGGCACTCCTCCCTCCACTCAAACCAAAGCAGTTGTTTATGCAGCTCAAGTTTTGCCACAAAATTATGGGATCTGGGTGAGTCTCAACCAGTGGTTTTTTTCTCCCTTTTCTCAATTATGCCTTATAGCCAAATTAACAATGAACCACAAGAATAGTTTAGCCAAATTTGGCTGTAAACCAGATCTGAAAGTAATTAAAAGATATAATCCTTGTATATTTTGGCTGCTTGCTGGAACCTGCTTGTAGAAATTTGGCAATTTAGATTTATTTATTTTTCCTCTGAAATCTAGCAAAAGCAATTCAACAAACCTCATTTGAATGTAAGTAAATCATAATTTTCAGGTATGAAAAATGAAAATAAAATACCCCAAAAAAATCAGTGGTCAAAATTATATTGGTCAGGTTAAATTTTGGTGAATTTTCCCAATTATAAATTCACTGGGACTCTCAAGTCTCAACAACACTTAAAGAACTGGTAGAACTTTTTGAACTGCAAGTGAAGGGCGCCTTATAACCCTCATTAAAATATAAAAATCCCTAACAAAGAAAGGATGGCACCTTACTCTCCTTCTCAAACAAAATGAAGAACCTTACACAAGAGGTCGCTCCTTATGCATAAGGTGCCTCTCAAACAAAATCACCACCCTTTGAAATTCTACGAGATCTTTACACCAGGTAAGCACTAAGGACTTCAAATAGAATGTGGGGATTCAGGTCCCACACTTAGCTCTTGCCTTGTGCCGGGATGGCCTTAGTCTTTGATCTTTACTCCTTACCCTACAATAAAGACCTATGCCAATTTCTCTGGTGCACTTGGAGAGCCCCCCACCCCCCCAAATTCTAAGCCCTAATAACCTAAGCCCTAATAACCCAATAAACCTTAAACCCTAAAGAGACCCTACAAGCCCTAAACCCTACAAACTTTATTGCAAGTGAACACAAAACCTTGAAAGGTTTTGGACTATATGAGGAAATTTGTTTGGGTTTCCAAAATTCAAGCTCTTTTTGAACATCTTTGGCATGTCTTTTGTGTGTGAGCACTCCACAGCCTACCTTCCCCTCCCCTTCACTTCCCCTTCCCTTTTAAGATCCTTTGTTGATGACAATTATATTATGCAGAAGTAACCCACAATAGAGGGGTTTGTATAGGGTACTTGTCATTTTTATTAAAAGAGTGTGAGTGTGATTTCATGAAGGAGGAGACACCAAATCCCAAGCATATGAAATTCATGACATGGATTGGACCCAAAAAAACTTCATGAACCAATAATAATTAGGAAAGGGTTTATGGATCAATTTTTTAAACTTCATGTTGACAATATCCAATGTCAACATTTAATATGAATATGTTAACAAATTATAACATGTGGCAATCAATCATTTGAAAGATGTCAATAGAAATAATCAAGTAAATTTACAAGATAA
>Ga0116228_10002363_pt1 | contig 16334 bp, 11 predicted proteins | sample S1TSphfallax_2_FD_89694 | JGI IMG/M metagenome (GOLD analysis project Ga0116228, IMG submission 89694) | Host-associated microbial communities from peat moss isolated from Minnesota, USA - S1T2_Fc - Sphagnum fallax MG | ecosystem: Host-associated > Plants > Peat moss > Unclassified | place...
TGATAATAGAATAAAGCCCCTTTATAATCATGCCCTTGGTGATCATTTGTTTTGTGACAATAATGAATTGTGATTTGAACATGTATAGTCACATTCCATATAAACCCTTGCAAGATTGTGAGTGAAGGCAAAAAAAAATTTACATAACCACTTTTTTATGCTAGAATAAAGGTGTCAATTGTTTAAATTTTTTACATTGGATATTCTAAATTCTACTATGCATTATTAGACTTGAAGAAGGTTGTGATTTCTGTTGCTTTAATGCAACAACTTACATTGAGTTTGAGCTCCTTAATTATTAGCTTTTGTATCTTATCAATTAGATTTTTTTGATTAAGATTTTTTTTTTTTTTTTGACAAGTTTGCATATCTTTTGACTATCTACATTAGAAAGTTGTTTTTTCTTTCAATTGGATTCATTGTTGGTAGTTTGCACAACTCGAACACAAAACAACATTAACATTGCCAAAGGAAACTACAATTCACAAAATCCTTATATTTGTCTTAAATTTCTCACATTATAGTCACATTTGCAAAGAAAGCTTTGCAAATATTTTGTGACAAGTGTGATAATGACTTTAAAAAATGGTGTTTCTTACTAAAACGAATGGTTACCAAAAATTATGTGACACAAACAAGAATGTGACTAAACTGGGTGTGCTTATAAAGGGGTAACATGGTTGAGGTTCATCCACAATTGAGTCATAATGGGCATCCATGGATGGTGCACTTGGAAAGACATGAAATACACTAATGGGCTGTGTATGGGGGCATCCCTCCAGTGCCTTGTGTGGTTTTGCATAGGATTTCACTAATGTTTTGCAAAAAGTTAATTAAAATATAGTAAAATCATATTATTGTTGTTAAAACTAAAAGGTAGGATGGTGTAGGCTAGAAGCATTAGATATTCATTCTTGTTTCCAAGGAGACCATAGGTTCAAATATGACAAGGAGCTGGTTCATTCCGGCCCCTTGCTTTCTTTCTGCAGGTAAGAGCATCCCCATTGGTGATCAGTATTGTGACCCTGCAAAATTATTTCTCACATCCAAGTTTACTTAAGTACTTTCTTGCAACTCCACCAGTCAAACTGAAACGGGGACTGCAAGCAAACAGGTGGGAACTACTAATGGCAAACCACCTGGACGAATCATTATGATTGGCCAATCAAAAACAGGGACTAGTAGTCAAATCATATTTATTACACTCTTCTCTAGCATGTGCACATATTTGCTCGGCTGTTCACCAGCCTCAGCAAACTGAGCAAATATGCAGAAGAAAAATTATTTTCCTGAGCCAAACAAGCATATGTTAACATTTCTTCATCCAATTTTAATTGTGGAGGGTTGCATGCTGAGCACCGATGATGGGGATGATGCAAGTGACTACAACCAGGAATGTCTCTCATCAACCAGCTGAACATGGTCATGATTTTCATCCACTTCACACCATCTATTTATGTATTTGTTCACAAGCAATTGCTTAGAACCTCTTTTAGAAATTCATTTGTGAGGTAAAGCCCAAGGTTGAAGATATTGCCAAAATAAGGGCTCCCACAAAGCCATAGCCAAGCATAAGCTCTATTTTGGTAATGCCCTTGATTGAAGGGCATATATATGGCATAAGGATCCTCCATATATTTTTCAACAATAGGCAGATTTTACAAGGCATGCCACCAAAATTGGAATGCTCACTAAGAAATAGTAAAGCATGTTTAACTAATAGCAAAAAAATCATGTGTTATGGCATGTTGTCTAAATACACTAAGAAAATTTTGCCATATTTTTATGAACAAATCAAACTTTGTTCGATGGATGGATATTCATTGGTATAAAGAGTTTACATTCGAGAAAGTTTTGCAATAAACGTGAACCTAAATAATTGGTTTTTGAATTGGCAATATAATTAAATAAGACATCCTTTCTTCTCTTTTTTTATCAATTTTATTTAGTGATGAATATAAATTTAAATACATGTTTCTCAAATTCTTGTTGTGGTAATGATCACAATATCATTCTATTTTATTTTTTGGGGTTGAATTCATGTAGGGTAAAGCCCTTTGGTCAATAAATTCTTAAAATAAAAGGCATGGTAACCCAATCTTGCCTTCCATTTTGGGAATGTTCCCCAAGTTGCAAATTGTCTCCAATTGTAGAAATGTTGATGTGGCATGATGTTAGATTGCACAACCATGTCACATGGAATATTGTTAACATGTAGCTTGGATGTCCTTCATCATATGGATTATTTTATTTCATGTACATTGTTTGAGATCCACATGTTCAATTGTTGCACATGTGTTTTCTTTCAACCATTTGACTTAATTAAGGGGTATATGATCATGGGAACCTTGTACTAATTTTAGGACTCAAATAGTTGGCAAAAGCTCATCAATTACAATGGATATTATTGTTTTTGTTGATTGTCTACTATTACTTGTGGATTATTAATAAAATATTTTTCACAATTTATAGTATTCAATTTTGTGTAGCAAGTTCACATAACTATGATAGAGTCATAACAAGGGTTTGGTTTAAAATGCTTGTTGTTTTAACCCATCTAGCCCCATCCATGAATCATTCTTCCAATAATCAAATTCCATAAGAACAAAAGGTCTAAAATCCATTCTCTTTGCAATTTCCTATATTAAAACACTAGTTTCTTTCTATTCTTGTTTGGTTCATCAAAGTTAAAGTTCTTGAATCCTTACTAATACTAAGACTTTTACATCAAACAAATGAAGGAACTTTGGTCAACATTTAAAGGTTGTTGGAAGTCTATCCACAACAACTAGTTTGTTTATCAAATTCTACTACCAAGTCGTAATCAACCATTTGTAGTTTTTTAATTTTTAATATTCTCACAACAACCAACTCTTAGCTACACCATTTTCACAAGGAAGAAGCGCACACACAATTCATACATATTTAATATATAGACTCCACATACCCACCAACATCCTCTTCATAAATTTTTTTTCCCACCCAAGTCCTAGGTACAATGACCATTTTAGTCTCTGCAAAAATCTATTCTAAAAAACTCTACACAAAAATCTTTCCCCTTCTCCTACCTCCTTTTGGCTACTAACTCTTCTTGTCTTTTCTTAGTCCTTTCCCCATTAATGGCCACCCCCTCCTAATTCTTTCCAGAAGCTTCATGCACCTCCTTTTATCTTAGTCCATCAAAAAACAACTAAGAAAATATAAAATGTCTTCTTTTCAAAAATTTGCTCTTCATGGTTCATGGATGTCGTTCTCTTACATGCCACCCCTCCAAAGTCCACCTCCTAGCATGCCAAGAAGTTCTCTTCTTCTTGTTTTGTCCCCTTTCACTTGAGGTGTGGAAGAAGCTTCTAAAACAAACACTTCCTCTTTTTAATTGTTGATATGTATCCCTATCCACAATCTAATGAATGTTTGTCAAGCAATCAACAATCCTAACTAAATCATATCAACACGAAGGGCTACAATTTTGTGTCTTCTACCCAACATTCCATGGTTCACTTGTATGACTAATATAAACATGTGTATATATTTGTTGTCCATTCTTAAATTTGGGTAGCCACAACTAACATCAACTATAGTCAAGAGTTGGTTTTTTATTTTTTTGTGTGTCATATTTGAGTTTTCCATATGTTATTATAGCTTTTAATAATGAAGCACTTTTGCTCCACTTATGCATTGACCTTTTGGATTAGTGTGATCTTATGGTGTTTGTTGAAATGGCAAATGTCATTGTAACAAACATTTTAAACATATTTCAAAATGGGACATTGAACCCCAAAATGTTTATTGGAAAATTTAATTTAGTTGGAGTCTTGAACACCAACATAACCAACATTGGGGACATTTTGAATAGCTTAAAATAGTGATGAGGAAATGGTCTATAAACAATGAAAACAACAGAGGAGATATGTGAATAACAATGAAATACAAGTTGTGGCAATAGGCATGACGGTGAAGACAATGGAAGTTGCAGTAAGACATTGGGACAAAAAGAATGTTGGTCACAACAATGGTAAGATCAAGATGGGCTGGAAATTGAATTGGATTCGTAATTTTTGCCTCTTATTTTTTGAACATATTGACTTGTTTTGTGCATGGTAGATATGACCAAACAAATGTGGAGGTTAGAAATCACTTGATGCAAAGGATTATATTTGGTGACATAAGAATGATCATTTAAACATTTGATTGAACTTATGTGAAAGAGAAACAAAAACATTAAGAAATTGAAATTAATTTACTATTTGAAAATATTTAAGGAAACATTATACTTCATACTAGTTGTTTATATTAGTCTATCATTTTCATATTTTATGTTTGGTTCTCTTGTTAATTATTTAATGTATTTTTCAGATATCAAATGTGAATTACATTGCATCAATGATTATGGAATACCCTTGTGAGAAGCAAAATAATTTTGTTCTAACATCAAATCAATCCAATGATATTTATAGCTCAATGATTTTAATTTATTATATTAAAAGTAATGATGAGATTCAATTGTCATTTTGGAAACATATCTTGTAATTTAGATCACTTACTAAAGTAGAAAGTAGATGAATTCAAAATGAAATATAATTTCAATGATTAAAAACATCGAAGGGCACCAATATTTCAAGTTTGACAAATTGTGACATCATGTTTACCATTATAGATTTAAATGCAGTGATTACTTTATTAAAAAAATATGCAAGCACATAACAAAAAGATTATAGATAATATGTGATTTGAAACAAGATTTTAAGTTTTTCATAGTTGTTTTATAAGCACATTGCCTAACAATGTTCATTTTGAATGAAACTTGTTAAATTCAATTGAATATATTGCAACAATAAAAGACATTTTAATCATGAAAGTACATTGATAATGATTGAAATCCATATTTCTACCATAATGTCTTCAATACCATTGTGGCATAATCATTTTAAAAAAATATTGTTTCAACTTTGCAACATGCCATCACCAATCTTTACAAAAACTTCTTGTAAGGTTGTAAAGGTTGGGTATTCATAAGGAACAATATGAAACATAAGATTTTGCTACAAAAATATAAGGTGCCTCTTTTGTGTGGTGGCAATTTTACCCTTTGTAAGGCACCATCATCTCCAATGTAAAAATTTCTATGAATGTTTTATAATAAGAAAATTGTTTACAAAGAAGGAAATAATTGGGGAAGGATTGTTGGCCATGCAACCATCTACAACAAAATGAAATAGTTTGAAAAATCTTACATAATTACATCTTTAGTGAATGTTTAATACAATTTTGAGAAAGATTGGAGTTTAGACACTCAAATTTTGTAGTTCAAATCTGCAATTCTAATTGTATATATATTTGCAACTTTATATATTTGGGAACTTTTTTGTTACACACAAGAAGTCTATGTCTATGTATTTCGTTGGGTTTATTGCCAAGTTTGAACTCTTTGAATTCTACTACTTCTGATGTTGCTAGGTAGTGAACATTGTCAATTCATGATTAATCACTAAAATTGTCCTTATTACAAAACACATGTAGTGATTAAACATTAAATTAAATTAATATGTAGCAAGGTTGCAAAGACATTTGTGTGTGTGTGCATGTTTTTTGAAAAGCAATTGTTGTTTTTTACCCAAAAATGGGGAAAATTTTAAATTTTGTATTCCTAATGTAAAATTTTACTCATTTGCTAGAAATTAATTCATTGTTAGGTATATGTAGACGATGTGTGTTTCTTAATGGATTTTTTTCATTGGATCCTTAAATTGATGTAGCTAAACTTAAATATGTGGAATATATTTTGTTTTGGAAATGTGTAATTAATGATGGTCTCCCAAAGAGGTCATTATTTATATATTTTAAGAAGTACTTGAATTTTTAAAAATAGTTTCTTGTGAAATAATGACATATTTTGAATATATTATAAGTATGTTTTAGAATATATTATGTATATTTTAAATATATTTTCATAATGAATTATAAACCCCCTATTTACATTTAAGTGAAGTTAAATTTTGACATTTTTTCAATAAGTTACACATTGTAGTTTTTTAACACATCATTTGGAATAGAATGGAAGAGACCTCCTCAAGGATGGCATACAACCTAATCTATCATTATCTTGTGAAATTGCTACACATGTGAACAATTCAATTATTAATTCAAGTAATTTGAAAATTTGTTGTAACAACATTATAATTACAAAAAAAGATTAATGTTTATGGGATTTTTCTCACAAAATTTTGCATATACAAAAATACAACCAATATAAAAAAAAATCCATCAAAGCTTTCAATTTATTTTGAAGTTGTGAAGTTTTGATTAGATGATAAGATTATGTTATCATAATGTTGTTGATTATGATTTTTTTATTGGAAAAGGTCTTTCATTGAACCTATATTTAGGCTAAGTATTGTTTTTATCATTTTTGCACAAATAAAAAGGAATATTAGAATTAATGGAAAATGCTAGCAAACAATGTGTTTTACACAACCTTTTTTTAATTATTGGTGTACATTTACATAAATGCATAATTATGAATCAATTGCATATTCTTGGTTTATTTATCTTGTTTTGTTTTTAAAACCCAAACTGATTATATGTAATTTTTAGAAGAATTAAAAGTGTGAAAATTTACATATTATTACTTTTCATACTATATGTAATTCTAGTTTTGATTCAAATTGTCTACACCATACGATGCATTTAATCAATTTGTCAAATTTTTGATAACACATAATTTGAAAAAAAAAAACCCCTAATAACAACTTGTTGAAATTAATAAAAACAACAAAAGCCAGTTGTAAAGGGGTCTTACAAGCATGATGGGGGGCCCAATTACTAAGCATAATGACCCCAAACAAAGGCATTACAAAGCTCAATGACCCCTAAGCAAAAGACCTTACATAAAATAATTGCCTTCAAACAAGAAAATTATAAATCATATTGATTCTTAAACATGGGTTTTCTAGATCATAATGCTCAACAAGTCATGGGGCGGAACTCACAATGAACCACACATGATAAATACACACATACAATCACATCTTCATTGGTGTCACCACACACAAACAAAAACAAAAACAACAAAGTTGCAAGAACCTTGATTAACACATGATCACTAATCACACAATTTTTTTAACCCAAAAAATGTAAGGGGACATGAATGAATGAATGAAAATTGTTAAATATTTCTTCTAACAAAAAACTCCATGCAAAAAGTTGTTGCAATAGTTGCATCTTGGTTTGTAATGTTTCAAATGGAGTTTAAAACGAAACAAAAATCGAAAGGAAATGGTTTTCATCAACAATGTCCATGATAGATGTTGTTATACACAATAACATTGATTTACATGTGAGTATTCTCAATTTTGGTCATGCACACATGATTTCATTAGAAAAATTGTTTCATCATGATCTTTCATGAAACAATTGTTTTTATATTTATCTAGCTTTTGCATTGCACATAATTTCATGCATGAAATAACGACCCAAAGAAATTGGGGGTTATAAAATCAACTGTAACCAAAAAGGAGGAACACCCAGAATGTTTCCAGGCGCCCTGTCTGACCCCACCCCTTGTAGGCCCAGTTCGACCACTCAGAGGTACAATCTGTCTGCTACTTCCCTGACTAGCTACAGCTCGATGGCTACCATGCCGGACCTACACAATGCAACTTGCGATCACACAGACGGAGACCACGCGCCTCATGCCTCATAACACAACGAACAATTGGACCCGTGACCTCAGATTCTCAACTTCTGCAGTGCATCGGCATCGCCAAATATCACGGACAGACACCGTTCGATTTCACAAATCGACTTCTCGCGTCAGCATAGCCAGACACCAAGAAACTTTTCAAAACCTTCTTGTCCTTTATTTCACAGAAAACATTCCGACAGCACAGACTTCCTGACCCTTACCCTCATCTATTCTGTTTAGCTGCTCTCAAATCAGAAGCTAGAACAGGTCAGTTGCCAATCGCAGCGGAAGAGAAAAAAACAGCAATCCAACTCCCAGATGTTCACTTAAGCTCCTGTCTACCTTGCCTCTTACTCACTACCTCCTGCGTTTCCTACCCAATCTGTCTTCTTAAAACTGCATCTTTTCCTACTTATCCCCTTTCCTCCCGTTCCTGGCTTCCTCCCGAAGCTTTTCTCATCCTCGCATTCTTCCCCCAGATCACTCCCCCCCCATCACTCATCAATGAGGCGCCGCATATCCTCATCGATCTGCCGCCATTCTTCTCCAATTCCCTGCCAGAACACAAACACCCAAGCATCCCATGCAAACAAAATCTCCCCTTGCACTAATGGAACCCAGATTCACCGTCACTGATCAAATTGGATGGCAGAACAGCTCTTGAGTTCATAGGACCAGAGAGTCTTGTGCACGGTCACCCACTGTCCGGCTACACAACTAACATGCAACAAAATTAGATTACATATTGTTTGTAGCTATGTTGTGAGGTGGTTTTGTTGAAATGAAACGAGATTGACTTCAATCTTTGGTTTGAAACTTCCAAAGCTTGTTAAGATTTTCATTGATATTTTCAATAGCTCTTGGGTCAATTGTTCTTGAAACTTGAAGTCCTCAATGAGCTTTCCATGCACATGTAAGCTCTCTAATGTCCTAAGGTTCTTCTATCTTTGTTTTATGTTTTACATGCTTTTTGTGTTAAACTTCTATCTATAGACTAAAATGAGGGTTTCAAAAATGTAAATTCAATAATTTCCCAAGTTGGATATATAGCCCACTAAAAGGCCTCATTCAAGAAGATGAAAAAGGTACCCATTGTATGTATGTTAGCCCCCAAGATGGGTGAGTCTAGGGTTAGCATGGAAGATCATGCAAGCATCTAGGAACTTTTTTGCATGAGTCTTTCACTACCCTATTCTACTAGGCCAAAAAAGTAAGGCACATGAAATATCTAACTTCCTAAAGAAAGTGCAACATGGTTAACCCAAAGCTCAATACAATCAAATAAAGCCAAATTCAGATATGGTCCACTAACTATTTAAATCTTGAAACTAATAAAAAAATTAAAATAAAATATTAAATATGAAATAATATATATCTATCTATCTATCTATCTATCTATCTATAATTGGCATCTTTTTGGTTCATTGTGTTCCCAATGGTCATTTCCTACCATGGCCACCAACCTTAACATAAAGCATTCAAAGTAGAAATAAATTGCTGAAACCATAATGTAACGCACTTTAACTAAAATATTAGTGGATGAAGGAGGCTTGTATATGTGGTGTAATTTACAATTTACCTTTAGAATAAAAAAAATTATTTTGCTTGGAAGTTAGGCTCCAGCTAGTCCACATTTCTAGTGATATTTAATTGACTTAATAAGACTTGAACATGAATACATTTTCATTTCCACATAATTTTACAATATCAAAACAAAATTCTATGATCATATACACTAGGATAGCTTGTGTAGTTGGCCCAAGTGTGAACTAGTTATCCAATGTTTTTTTCCTTCCAAAATGATTTAAAAAAATATAAATGTATTTCCAATGAAAAAAACTACTCAAAACTCAATATCTCTCACCCCTTAGGTCTAAAAATTTTCAGATCATCTCCATCAAATCCTAGTCACTAGGGATTGTCCAATAATACCAAGAGCCTGCCCAATTTTCCCCTATAACTTTTAGTTTTAATTTAAATAAATTTGCAGTGAAAAAAATTATTCAATATTGAATAACTTCTTCACCGGAGGTGAAAACATTTTAAAATGAATTTGTGCAGCCCTACTCATCAAGAGCATTCCAATAGTACCAAGAGTGTGACCAGAAAAACAAACAAACAAACAAACAAACAAACAACCTTCCCTCATTCATTCATGAATATATTTGCTTTAGAATTTCCATCCTTCGATTGAAGTGAATGAAGGTTGGATACTCCTTTACTTTATCTTTGGTTTGAATTTTATGAAGTTCAATTTCCTCGTACTGTCAACATGTGCAAATTCTTTTAATTTTTTTTTTTTCTGAAATGGATGAATTTGAAGAAATCAAACAATTCACAAAAGTGCGATAATTTAAGAAAGTGAGACAAATGGATGAATTCCACCAGGCATTGGACAAATGATAAAATTGAGATTTAGTAAAACAGTGGAATAGTGGATGAATCCGAGGATGACATTCGATAATCAAAGCAAGTGAGTCAAAATTCCAAGAAGTTGGACAATGGATGACATCAAGCAAACTGGACATGGATAAACTCAAGTTGAAATTCACTTCCTATTCAGTTCAAAAACCTTCAATAAAAAGGGGGAAAAAAGAGGCTTTTTCCCACTAGACAAACACATGCTCAGAGGAAATTCAGACATTCCAAGCACACACAACAACTTAGAACAGATCCAAGAACACAGTCTGCAAATCACAACACAAGTGACACAGTGACAAATCAAGACAAGAAGCTCTCTCTCTCTCTCTATGTACATTCACAGCTCCCAAGTTAGAAAAACAAACACCCATATCTTCTGCTGCATGCAGCAGCGAGTTGCTGCTCTACAGTCAGCATTTGCAAAACTCCCACACTCTCTGCACTAAAAATGATCATGTCCTGGACATTTTGATTGCTGCATGATCTCTGTGTCTGTGTCTGTGTCTCTCATATGTATATATACAGCTTTTTCTATGTATATAATCCAACTGATCAAGCTGCAATCCAGAAGCTCATGGTGTTTGCAGCTCTGATCTACCTGCAAAATTTCAAGCTCCTGTATTGTTTGCAGAGCTCTGATGTATTCTCTCTAGTCTGATGCTTCTACATTGAGGTCACCTGGAGCTGCTGGAGCTCCTCAGGACTTTGTACATGGGTGAATGAGCAAGTTTTGTTTTTTTTCCCTCCTCACCATCATCTATTTCACCCTGTTCAAAGTCCTACGGGCAAGAAGATTCTCATACCCATCTTTCATTAAATCATCAAACTTCTTTGTCTCACGGCATTCAGCACGGAGCACTGAGCCAATCATTAGCCTGTAGATACAGACACACACAACCACCAGCACAGCACAAGACCATATGACAATTCAGAACATTGTCACAATTTTGCACTGAAGTTAGTACAATGTGGGAAAGGATAGGTAGATTTTCTTGCAATAATTTGGACATGGCAACGCACCTAGTTTGAATGGCTGCTTCAGTGCCGGCAGCGAATGCCAACTCTTCAATGTCAAAAGGCAGACGACGGTCAAAGTTTTTCACAGCATGCATGTCAGTCTCCACTTGCTTGAGGTGTGATACATAGTGGCTTGTACAGCGGATCTTCTCATCCTGGATGATTGCACAGAAACCAACAAGCACAGACACAAATGACATTGTGCAGGCCAAAACTCAATACATTCAAGCTTTAAAAACAACTATGAATGAATGAAAATCTATCTATGAATTGCAAAATTTGCTTACTCCCTTCCTCCCTGCAACCACTGGGAGTATTCTAGAGCCCCTGGATTCCTTCTTGTACAGAGCTATGAGTTCACCCAATTCTGCTGTGCACCACTGTGATTTCAAACCCACAAACCCATCTACAAGGAAGGAAGACAGGAAAAAAACTATAGCCCTGAATGCAAAAAGAGATTTCAAATCCGCAGATGATACATTTCAAAAATCCACAGTTTGACTGGTGCTGCAACAAAGTTCTTACCAACTGGAAGGCACATTTGTTCAAGAATGGGATTGCTTGCACATCATTCATCTTGCATGCAAGTCCAATTTCTTCTGCCGCCTTCTTGGCTGCAGCCTGCCAGTGGGCAAAACCACAAGGTAGAAATCCAAGCAATGAGCGAAATCAGAACATAGATAGTTCTACAAATTGGCTGAATCTCAATGTCCTTAGATGTCTCAATAGAATTTCTCATGCTCACACAACTCATGAAGAATCCGCTGATCAACAACAACATAGTTTTCTGCAAAGAAATCTGCAATGTTATAGACTTAGAGCAAGATCTACATTCTGAGCCATGAGGAAGCACCACCCTCTGGGCCATGAAGAAGAACCCATGAATGATTGATTGAAAGTAAGATATTGGAGCTCCTTGAAAAACTCATTTTACCTTGAAGATGGCAAGAGATTTGATAAAGGCGATGAGAACCTCTGAGAAATCCTGGTTCTTCACCCAATCAGAAGGAGGTGCAGCAACAGGGCCAAACTTGACAACCGCACCACGCTTGGATAAGAAGTCAATCACCATCCATGCATCATTGATCTCACATTGTGCAAGAATCTGGTGACATCCAAACAATTCCGCTCAGAGAAGGAGTTCACAAACAAAGGGTCTGTCAGACAGTCCTTTCTGTGATTGTACATGAGATCTCATCCTCTTTTCAAAACCCTCAAGAATTTCTCCATGGCTGCAAATTTATATGGCCATAGCTTTGCCATGGCTACAAAAAGAGCTTTGGCAACTAGCATGGCAAACCTAAAAAGCTCTGCTGCTAGAAAAGAAAAGAAAAAGAACACAAAAAAACTGTGACAAGAAAATGTTGGGTGGTCGAGAAATTCCAGTACCTTGAAGTATAGGGCCACTCCTGGGAGTGCGACGTTCTCGCGAGAGAAGAAAGCAGAGCTGGAGGTGAAGACTGCTGCTGCCCAGTGATGAAAGCTGTGTAGCAGATAGAGAGTACACAAATGTTCAGACATCATGAGCATTGCATGATCTCTCTCTCTTTCTTTCGTGCATGCAGACATGAAGAATCTGAAGAATTATTCAAACTGTCGTCGATCGAAACTCGAGAAAGAATGAAGAATTGATTGTTACTTACGTGATGCAATTGTTCATCTTCTCGTCGATCTCTGCAGTTGCAGAGACAGGGCGTCCCAGAGGCTTTTCTGGATCGCCTGGTTTGATCTTGCAGAGGTAATCCACTTCCTTCTTCATCTCGTCAACACAGGGGCAAGTCGCCAGATGCTTCTCCAGATGCTGCGCCATTGCTGTTGCACAAGACGGTCTACAAAAAGCTTGACGTTCGAAAGCCGCTGACAGATCACAGAAAAAACAAAATCTTCTACCACCACTCTCGAAGCGCAACAATTCCTGCAGGCGGAGGAACTAGGGAGGTCGGAAATTCAAGTCTAAGGGAAGAGGAGAGAGACAACTTTGTGCAATCTGGAGCAGCAAACATCATAAGTACTCTGGCGCCCAGAATAGTATGAAACTGCACTCATGGGTCACTGATGCAAATCAGTAGCTCGAAAAGCAACAATCGGTATGGTGGTGATCACCCAGGACTCGATGAGATCATGTGGGAGCAGGGATTAATCATTTCTGCATGGAAAAGACTGCTTCTTGTCCAAGCTTCCACACCCACCAGATGTCCATCTTTTGGATGGGGTGCAGCTGCTTGATGACAAGCAGTCTTTCCATGCAGAAGAATCACAACTTCAGTTAGAAAGAAAGAGCTGGCCGAGTTGATCCTGCGCTTCATCTGATGATGCTGCAACACAACAGAGATCCTTCCAAGATCACTTCTTCATCTGATGCTGCAGCACAACAAGAATCTCCCTTCTGCATCTGTTGATGCAACACAAGATGATCCTTCCAAGATCCTTTTCCATCTGATGCTGCGTCACAACAAGATCCTTCTGCATCTGATCCTTGCTGCAACACAGACAAGATCCTTCCTCTTCTTCATCATCATCTGATGCTGCAACACAAAGAAGATCCTTTCTGCATTTGACTTGATCAGCTGCTAATTTTGAAGGCTGATCTTTGTCTGCCTGCATGTGGGATTGGTGTCCAATTTTGTGGTATTACAACCTCTCATCACTGCCAATCGGGGTGGGTTATCCGTTGCCAATTCTTTTTGCTGTGAATGCATATATTGTCTTGAGTTTTGTTGGGTGTTTGTACTTTTCCTTAGAGGATTACAAGTGAATGCTATCTTTCTCTAGTTGCAATATCCGGTACACCACAGCTTTTGAGAACAATAGGCTTTTAAGGGTTTGTTCCACAGACTGAGAGCATTGGCAGCTTGGGTCATCCCCCAACAATTCAGCAAAGTAAACATTGAATTAACAAATATGGTTTGCATGTGGGCACCATTGAGATTGCTGATTCCCACCTACAAATCCTCAACAAAACTTCCAACACCATAATGCCCCTAAATTTTCACCAGCAAGGGCAGTCATGTGAATTCATGCACACTTTCGGGTGCTGCAGGGCCAGTACATCCTGGAGCCTGCTGTACCTATACACATTGCCTTGAAGTTGCTCACTATATTCTGAGGAAACTGAATCCACAACCCCCTACATCTTATGAGTTCTCTCACCTGCAAAAACATTTTATGCTGTCTGACAAATTGTTCTAAACCCATATGCCGCATACAACATGATCTTTTTGTAAAAAGAAAAATCCTGTGAAATTAGTACAGAACACTCACATGGTTGCCCATACAAACAATTTTTTAATTCATGTGCTTCATTGTTTTTTCTACAAATTTTTAAAAACTTAAACATAAACTATAATGTTTTTTCACCCAAAAACCCCATACTTTCCCACCTTAAAATCTTTAATTGTGTTTTGAAAGTTTTGAAATATACATATCTTATTTTTGTAAAATCTTAGAAGATAGATTACATTTTGTAATTTCTTGTAAATATTAGTTTTTAATCTTTGATAAGAGCATATAATTGTTTAGCTTTTTTCGCTACTCATTAAGGCAATAAATTTTATCACAAACCAAATTAATAATGGAACAATGTTTTGAAAATGAAAATACATGTGATGTATTTATGAATGAAGTAAGAATATAAGATGAACTTTTACCAAAACTTGAAAAAACAGAAAATTTTCAAATAGAAGGGAGTAGGAATCTACAAATGAATAAAAATAATTTAAAAAACTTACATGCACAAAAAGTATTCTGGAAAAAAATAGCAAAATTGCATTGTGTTGGGCATTTTACTGGGTTAATGATAAAAAAAAAAAATGTAACAACTTCTCCAATTATGCATTGTATTCTTTGTCATAAGAATCCAATATTGAATGTAAATCCAAAAACTCAAGTTAAGAAAGGATTAATCATATATAACACAACTAAGTGCACTTTGGGGCCTGCAAACGAGTGATGACATTTATGGGATTAAAAATAAAAAATGCTCACTTGAATGCAAAATCTTGTTGTAGCAACCAAGCATGGGTTCGGAGATACCTAACCTGTTTTGGGTCACAAATGGTTGTAGACTTATCCATTATATACCTTTTCTAATGTAAGTAAGGTAGAACCAATTAATCCTTCAAATGCCTAGGTTTTCCAAGTGCAAGAGAAGACACAATTCAGGCCACAATTGTATGGTCACCCAGTATTATTAGTTGTAATAACTAGTTGTGGGGGATGTATCTAAAGTTTTTTTATTTTTTATTTTTCCCTATGTGACGAAGGAACATCTGGAAAAACACTTAGCCTAAAAGAACCCTCACCTATATAGTAACAGCATGTCTTGAAATAGAGATGGCCTGTGTTTGCTGCAACACCAACGACACTCTCTACCTGTAAAATGAATGTAAAATAAAAAAAGAACAGCCTCCAAAGCCCTTCACATTCCATGCCATGTTGGCACATCCATGAAGAGGCCTCATGCAAGAAGGTCAAGATACGGATGTGGGTGCTAGTTCATCCTAGCTTCTTCTTTCATACACCTAAAAGTTTACAATTGAGACTTGAGAGAATCATAGTTGGCATCTTGCAGCACCAGATCAACACCCCCAGCCCCCCCCCACACTAAGGAAATTACAAAGTCACACACATAAAAACACACAAAGTCATTGCAAGTATTTGTCAACTGACCTCTTCACACAATGCTTGGTACCACGGACAATAATCAAACTAACAGTATTAGCGTCATGAAAAACCTCTTGGGTTACCTACAGGTCAAACCTTGGGGAGGGTTGGGCACAGCCTTTTTTATGCTTGATACACATAGCCAAAAAGCTATATTACAAAATTCTAAGTGCTAAATTCAAATTGTTTTTGGAGATTTTCAAGAGGCAGAATTTCAACCAAAATGTAAGAAAAATAACCAAATTTCTATACATTGTTCAATGACATAACCAAGAATATAGAAAGGTTTCTTAAAATTTTTACTTTCATATTTAGCATTGATCCTTTGGGCTTTGACCTATTATGATTCAAAGTAATGTACAACCCATTATATTCCTGCCCAAAGCCATGTGTTTGACTCTCACTAAAGCCAATCTATGAGCAGAACCAAGTGTTTGATGTGTGGAAATTCATACAGCATGAAGAAGGTCATGTGGGAATGTTGATACCACAATTCCAAATACTAAATTGTAAGAATGATATGGTCCAAAAAGCGTATTATGAGGGCCCA
>Ga0116228_10002364_pt1 | contig 16327 bp, 11 predicted proteins | sample S1TSphfallax_2_FD_89694 | JGI IMG/M metagenome (GOLD analysis project Ga0116228, IMG submission 89694) | Host-associated microbial communities from peat moss isolated from Minnesota, USA - S1T2_Fc - Sphagnum fallax MG | ecosystem: Host-associated > Plants > Peat moss > Unclassified | place...
AGATTTTCAGTAGCAAGAATTTGAGTGAAATTTAAGAAATTCACCTCTTTGGCTACATCACAAAATTGACAAGGAAAAAAAAAAACACATTAGTATGTACAAAACTCTTTGAATGACTTACTTCCTAATGGGGATCAAGAAAACCAACACAAGGACGAGGCGGACACCTCATGCTTGACTCATGGAAATCATTCGGCTTCAAACCCTAAACCATAAATCTTGCTCCACCAATTTAGTATTACAAAATGGAAGAAACCACAATTATTTTATGGAAAAAGTTCAAGCCCTTGGGACAATTAGAAGTTGTCCCTTTAAAGCTTTGAGATTGCCAAAAGAGAGGATTGGTCTTGGAACAAGACAATTTGTTCAGGTTGAAGTCCTCATAGGGCAATTCTGGGAGTTGGTTCCATGAGACCCCAAGCCAACATGGGGTTGGTTTGGCTTCAAAGCCAACTGGGCTGGCTCTCCAAGTCGAGCTCATGGCTTACTTTGGTTAGACCAGGACTTAGTCTTGATAGCAAAGTATAAGGAGTTTAAGTAATTCGTCCTGAGTGGTTAAGACTTTAAGATAACCAAATGTGCTGTCGGGTGTGCAAGTAGCTAGGAGCTAAGAACGTCAACATGAGAGAAGCTTGACAAAACATATGAAACACAAAGCAACAAGTGAAAAAAGATGTGTCAACTACTCTACACTTGGACAAAGGCTCTTGGCTATGGCTAATTGGCTTGGCCGTGGTTTCATACAAGATGTGGGATACCATACGATTTTATAGACCATGGCCTGAGAAGTTCACGTCCATTGATGGAACAACATCTCACATTTCAGGGCTCAACATGTTTCCAAATGCAACAGGCCCTATTGGGTGAATAAGCAGATCACAGCCAATTTTCTGGGTGTACTGTTATGTAACTCCAAAGACTAAAAACTTTATCCCCATCACTTTGCCCTCATGTATCATGTACTCATGAAGCTCCTAAACTAAGAACGGGGAGATGCTTGGTCAAATGAGCATGGCATCATTTTCCTAGTTCTGAACACGTCTAAAATCTATTGAACATTTTTGAAGTTGCACTCTGATCTTAGCCTAGAACTTACGACACTGCTTCCCATCTCAATTCTGAAATTTCACCAATTGGTATATATGATAATCAATGATTAAGCACCAACAAAAGTATTGAGCGGGATCCTCTCCAATTCATTATGGTCACTCAAAATTTTGCCCCTACCATTATCCGAGATGGAAACTGGTGATGAAGAGTTTTGGAAAGAGAAATTTCATGCAACAATGGAAAGCCTCAACGTGCACTCATGAACTGTCCAGTTTTTTTTTCTTTTTGAAGGGGTGGGGGGAGAGGGATTTTTTGTTTTCCCCCCTTGTTCCCAATGTGTTCCCAATAGCACCTGGGTTTTATCCCATATGGTTTGGCCAAAGTTCAACTCCATGTATATAAACTGAAAAGGTTTAATCTAGATTGTAAAAAGAGGTGCTTCTATCAGGGGCATGTCCAATGTCCCAAAAACACTTATTGATGGGCCAATCAAAATTACTCCTTTAAAATTAAAGAAAACATTGTGAGCGCACCCATGATGCAATTAACTATGTACACTATAAGTGACTTCAAATGGTTTGAAACCATTCTTCTAAAAGAAAGTTTGCTCACCACCCTATCTACCCCGTCCATTTTCACTGCACACTTGGGTATGAAAGTTGGAAGTGCATTATACCAAGAGTGAATTCAGATCAGCATAGAATAAAGTGCTTATACATATTGGAGAAGGGCTCCCCATCAGGTCCATAAAGTGCTTATGTATACGAGAAGGGCTCCCATCAGGTCCTTTCTTAGCTAAAATCTAGATCTACATAATCCTTGGATTTCTTTGGGTTTCATAAGGTCATTATATGCAAATGCAGGGAAGACCCACCTAAGAAAAGAAAGCAAACAGATTTGCGGTTCTTCATGACACAAAAGACATAACTATAACTTGCATTGTTTAGATCCATGACATTTGAAAGTACATGATGACTCTACTCAAGCATATGTTCTATTGTGGATCGTGGAAAATGCATTGCTCATTATTCTAGGATATTTCAATTAGAAATACAGGAAACCCTTTTTGATAATCATTTTTTTTTGGTGAGACTAATGAATTGTGATTTAAACATGTATAGTCACATTCCATATAAACCCTTAGAAGATTGTGACTGTAAGCGAAAAAAATATATAAATAGGCCTTTTATGCTAGAATAAAGGTGTTAATTGTTTAAATTTTTTACATGGGTTACTCTAAGTTTTACTATGCATGACTAAACTTGAAGAAGGTTGCAATTTCTACATGTTTTAATGTGATGATTTAGATTGAGCTTGAGCTTCTTAATTATTAGCTTGTGTATCTTGTTAATTAAATCTTTTTAATTAAAAGTTTTTGTTGTTTTTGGCAAGTTCGCATATCTTTTGCTTGGTTACATTAGAAAGTTGTTTTTTCTTTTCTTTTCAACTGGATTCATTGTAGTTAGTTTGGACAATTTGAACACAAAGCAACATTAGTTTGCCAAAAGGAACTACAATTTACAAAACCCTAATATTTGCTTTATTTTTCTCCCATTATAGTCACATTTATAAAGAAAGCTTTACAAATATTTTGTGCTACTAACGAATGGGATAGTGATTATAAAGAATTGTGTTTCTTGCTAAAACAAATGATTACCAAAAAATGTGTGACACAGACAAGAATGTGAATGGATGTGATTATAAAGGGGGTTTACTATAGATCCAACTATCAATTGAATTATGTTTTGAGATGCCAATTGGGAAGGAAAAGACATTTTGCTCAAGCACCATAAAGAACAAGTGTTTTCTTTTTGGAAAAATTTGCCAAATTTGTCTTTTTTTTTTTGGCAAGCCTGATGTAATGTAAGCTTGGATTTGAACGATAAATTTTTGATATTTTGCCTAATATTGGTCATGGTGTCCATTGCCATCACCAAAAAATTATTAAAGGGAAAAAATTGTCGCCTTAATACCAATGGAAGGGCATCAACAATTTCATCAAATTTTGCAATAATGAAAACCTAAGGTTGTTGTTTTGTCCATTTGCACCATTAAACTTTCATGACATGATGTTCTTCAATCTAATGTGTTTGTTGGACCACTAGTATCCCCATACACATTTTTTTATCCCTCAATCTCCAACAAACACTAAATAGGAACAACAAATTAGATGCAGTACCAATTTTGACATAGTTGTAAAATAATGTCTAACAAGAGAAATCTTTTCAAACTTTTTTGAATGTACCCAAACTATTATTAGCATGTTAATCATCCTTCTCACCCAATATTTCCAAGGAAAAACAAGTGATCCAATGGTTAAAATCTCCCCCTTCAACCAAAAGGTTAAGGGTTTTATCCTTTTTTCAAAAAAAAATTCATGAATGAAATGGGTGAGCTAAATGTTTCCAAGAGAAAAGGATTTTTTTCAAAGAGGAGATTTTGTTGCAAGTTCTCCCCTTGGGAGGAGGGAAAATGCCAGAAACTAAATTGTTTTCTCCCTTAGGGAGGAGGAGAATTATTTAAGTTGCCTCAGGGAGTTAATTAAGTTGCCCTGAGGAGCAAATTCCTAAATGTTTGACTAGAAAAGACATGGAATAAACTTTGTCCAAATAAAATATTCATTATACCATTGGAAAGTTATTGGAACATATTCAAAATGATCTTGCATTCTTGATTTGAGGCTATGAATTAAATGTAATGGCATGAAAAAAAGATTTGGAGTCAAATTTTCAAGTCCACTTTTCCTCAAGGGAGGAAGGGATTAAATTGCCTTGGGGAGCAAGTTCTCAAATGTTTGACAAGAAAGAACAAGAATAGTTTTTTTGCAGATGAAACATTTTTTATACCTTTAGAAAACTCTTGAAGCATAGGTGTCCAAACTAATGTTGCAATTTTGATTTGAGGCTATGAATTAAAAATTATGGTAAAAAAGAAAGCCAACAATCAAATTTTCAAATCCCAAAGTGGACTAAGTAGCCTTCTCCCCCTTAGTAAAAAGGGACTAAGTTGTTTTCTCCTTCGTGGAGGAAGGGAATTGCCTTCTCCCCAAGGGATAAATAGGGTTTTTGACAAAGTTTGCTAGGGACTTGGAAGTTTTTTAATTTAAGTAAGTCCATTTTTAACTTTGACATTTTAAGTTTTTAAAAATTTAATCAAGTTATTCCAGGACTTGAATTTTTAAAATTAAATTAAGTCAAAATTTCACTTTGACACTCTAATTTTTTTAATTTGACTAAATTGCCCCAAGATTTGAAAAATTAGCACTTAACTTTTTTTTTCTTATAATTTTTAACTCATAGCCTCAAATTGAAATTGCAAAATCATTTTGGAAAACTATGCTTCAAGAGCTTTCCAATGGTATAAAAAAAAATTGATTTGAACAAAATTTACTCCATATATTATCTTGTCAAACATTCAGAAACTTATTTTCCAAGGGAAATTGCCCCTTCCCTTTTTCCTAAGGGAGATGGGGACTAAATTGCTCAAGGAGCAAGTTCCCAAATGTTTAATTAAAAAATACATGGGATAAATTTTGTTCACATCAAATGTTTTTTATACTATTGGAAAGTTCTTGAAACATAAATGCATTCTCAATTTGAGGTCATGAATTAAAAATTTTGGAAGGAGGAGAAGGTAACTCTCCTCTCTCCTCCAAGAAGAAGCAATTTAGTCTCCTCTTCTCCAACTCCCCAGGTAATTAAATCTCCTTCTTTTCGAAGAAAGTTTATTTTTCCCTAGGCAACTAGATTGAAAAAATCGCTGGAAATTTTTTGCTTCATCATTTTCCTTCATGGAAAACAAAAAGAATTTGAAAAATAGATTGAACCTTGAACCTTTTGGTTGAAGGGGGTGATTTTGACCACTAGACCACTTATTTTTCCTTAGAAACATTGTGTCAGAAAGTTAATTAAAATGTGAATCATAGCTCAGGTATAATCAAATAATTTCAAAAATATTTTCTTGTTAGGCATTATTCTGCAACTACATAGAGATTGATGTTGGATTTGAATTTGATCATCATCATGAAATGGCTAGAGGAAAGGGCATTAGCAAGCCACAAGATTCAAGAGGTGAATGGTAGTATATTGCAATTCATATTAATTAGTTGTAGCAACCATCAAAGTTCAATTTTTATTTCTTTTGTGATTGGCAACTCTAATTGGCCCATCACCAAAAACAATAATTGAACTTCAGACAATCCCAAAATATTAGATATGTTGTAATTTCTTCCTTTAGGTTGGTTATATGGGTTAGAAGAGTAAAAATTAAAGCATAGGACATGGGATAAAGGGAAGAACTATTGGGAACATATACTTTAAGAACATATACTTTAAATTTTAAATCTTATAAACAAAATTGTGATTGAAATTAAAGAAAATAAAGCAATAAAATAAAATAATTGCATTTTAATTTTTCAAACAAATACTTAAAAATTAATGTAACGTTTTGAATTTTTAAAAAGTACTCAGCAATTCAATTTAATTGTTGCATGCAAAACCAAATTGATCTTTCATCATGGCAATGGCAACTTATTGATTGGCATGAAAGAATCAGTTGTATTCCATCATATCTAAAGACTAAACCAGAGCTAATTGGATTGCCTTTAGCATGCACATGGTACTGACTGCACATTTTGTCATCTTTATCAAAACAACACAATTACCAAGTCACCAATTAACAAGGGTGGGAATGTGAACCCTAACACATTGACCTAAAAATTGCCAATGCCCACAAATTTCACATCAGTAGACTTCCCAAAATCAATGAAGGTTATATTCATGCCATGTCACATTTGATAATGGTTAATACCCATCCCCCTTCCTTGCACACATTGGAATCAAATCACAAGACACCTTCATTTGTGTTGGAGAATAATAGGTCTAAGTATGGCAAACACGAAACAAGTGCAAATTGTTATGTGCAAATTGTAAATAAGACCCAAATTGCAAACTTTGAAAAACTTGCCCAAGACCAAACCTCCTATTGTATCTTTGATTGTTTTCTATATACAAATGGCCGCATGGATTTTCTTGGAGATTTTTTATGCTTCTTATTTGGATGAGCTCCATGATCAAGTAATTTCAAGTCTCTTAATGACCTTCCAATGATATGGATGAAATTGATCAAACTATGAGATTAAAGCACAAAAACTAATGTTTGAGACGAAAATGTATCATAACAATAGTCACAAAATTGTTCATGTGTTTGTAGCCTACAAACCTATCTCCTTTGCAACCAAGTAGGTTGTGTGCCTACCTACTTCTGTCCATTTTACAGACCTAATTCCATGCTTATAAATGGAAAAATGTGAAAACTTGACAATCTTTCAGAGTTATCCATGAAGCTATAGTTGGAACTTGACGAAAGATGTTATCAAGTGTGCCCAAATCAAATCATGTCTCATATTATTTTGAAATGATCAACCAATCAAATTATAAGGACAAACTTTTCAATTAGTGATGGTGGGAATTTTTCAACCCATCATGATAATTATATGGAATGCTCATTGTAGGAGTTCAATTTAAATCCATGTAGAATGAGAGTTTGAAATCATATGCTTAAATGATTTTACTATAATTTTGGTAACTAATCAACACAATTACCATATGGAAATTTTCTAACCACTAATAATTGCAAAATAATCTGATGGTTATTTTCACATAAGTGTGCATAATCATGGTGATGATAACTTTATTGAATGCATATAAACTTCTAATAGATCACTTGGCATTGAAAATAATAAATTTGCATAATTGTATGTATCTATTATTACTGTGGTGTTATATATATGTTGCCAATGCATCATAATGATATGAGATTTGAATGTGTACATATGTATAAAGATGTCTTCAGATTGTTCTAGTGCGTTGCAAGAGCGTAAAGACCAAGGGGCATCTTGGATATCAAGTTTGAGAGAATCATTGGAAGTAAGTGAAACACTCTTGTCAAGAACGGGTGTGTCACACTATGGCCTTTGCCATTCACATTAAAAAGTATCTTAAGGCAAAAGAAGAATTATGTAATCTCAAATAATTCACCATGCAAAAATATAATCTTCAAAACATCCTCTAAAAGAAACCAAAATCCTTCAAGATATCACAACTCTATAACTAATCTCAAGTTTCAACACAAGCCAAAAATATCATCTTTCAAAAGTCCTCATATAAAAGTAGACCTATTACGTAGGGGCCAAAATCCATTAAGCTACTATACTCTATAATGAATCCAAACACAATATCCTTGCTTTGGTAGCCAAGGCCAACAAAATCATGGGGTTTTGTCAAAACAATCCCAGTAATAAATAACTGGAATATTTTAGTTTGTTTGTTTCTGTTTTTTCTTTTTCCAGGGAGTTCAATGGAACTTAAAAATTGAAAACACTCTTGAATTGAGAAATCTACCAGCTTGTCTTCAACAAACAATCCTGCACACTTCTGGTCAGGGTTTTCATTTCCAATTTTGTGATGTAGCCAAACTGTCAATCATCGAGAAGAAGATTTAGCCAGATTTTTTTCTCATAATTATTTAATCCGGAATCTGATAGGTGCCTAGAAGTTGAGTACGTGACCCTAGTAGACTCGTAAAGTCCAACTATGCTCAGTATGTGACCCTGCAAATTAAATTAAAGTTGGATGAAGAAAAATCAAAACATGGCGGTTGGGCTTAGCGAAAATGGTTTTGGCCTAGCATTTTGGCAGACCTTGCTGAGGCTAGTAACAGGCACAGCAGAGCCAAAACACCTGCGAAAAAAGAGTGTAATAAATAGGACCTGACCTCTGCTCACTGTTTTTGGTCGAGATTGTGTGCTACTAGGTAGGTCCCAGCTATCTGCAGTCCCTTCGTTCTAGTCTTATGGGCGGGGTCGGAAAAAAGTAAATAACTAAACTTTGATGTGAGAAATATTTTGGCAGGGTCACATGCGGAGCAACACGGCTGGAGATGCTCTAATAAGGTATTGCATGAAAAAATTTGGACAAAATTTCGACCTGTTTTGATCTTTTAGGGGCTGATAGCAAATAATAAAAGAAGAAGCTAGTAAGTCTATGATGTAAGTATGTAAGGTTTATGACGGGTTTAGGGTCTCGGAAGCAAGAACTTCCGTAATTCAGCGATGGCAGTAAAGGAGGAAATCTGACTGCGCGGAGTTTGCTTTCTGGGAATTCAGGCACGCAGAGTTCCGCAATTTGACGATGGCGTGTGAAGAAGATCTGATCTGATGGGGCGGAGTTTTTTTTTTCTTTTGTTTTCTTTTCTTTGGGGGTGTCTGTTCCTTTTATCCGCGGGATCTATGAAGCTCCTGTAGTGTCGATGCAAAACGGGTTCTAGGCGTGGGTGTACAGGGAGCGCTAGCTAATGACGATCATCACCTTCTCATCACGCCGTCTTCTTTTGTTGTCGTCTTTCTCCTCTCGAAGATTGTCCCATTCCCTGGCTGCTGTTGCTGCAGAAATTTGGCCTTCAGGTTTGTTTTTGTTTTTTGGTTATTTCCTTTCGTCTTGTGAGACTTTCTGAATGTAGATGCCATTTTTGCTCGCACCGTGTAACTTTAGAAAAGTTGTGGAGGAGTAGACAGTCCTTGTTTTTTTTCCCGTGGAGTTTTTTTAGGGTTTCAGGATGCTGGAGAGCTAAAAATCTTCCTTTCAGTACAATTATTGATATGTGAGACGCATCCCAAACATAATCCACTAGTTGTGTCGAAGGATTTCTGCCCCATTCAGTTGTCTAGATTTTTAAGAAATGTGAGTTGCTGCACATTTGATTCTGCTTTGAATCACAGCAAGAAAATGTCCACGGATGTCAGGTTCTTTTTGCATAAGCAAAACTTTCTTCAGGAAATGGCAATTCTCAATCTATGTGTCTCTTCAGGTTTAGGGTGTTGGAATACCTTGAACTGTGCATTTGTGGTTTAGGTTTTAGGGTTTTGCACAAAGTGTTGAGAATTCATTGGAGTGTGCATTGTCCTAGATTTCTAACATCATGTTCCTTGACTGAGAAAACTGTGCAGACTCAGAGAATTGGCTTGATGATGCATCATCAGTTGCAGAATCAGTTGCAGTGCAGGGTGATGCATCTAATGAGAACTCTCATCAAAGAGGTCAGAAGAGTAGAGAAAGTGGACGGCCACAAGACTGTTTGCAGGAGAAGTTCAACTCCAAGTTTGAGGTTGAAACAGTGACTGATGTACCAAAACTGTTCAACCTTCTCAAGAAGAAGAGGTTTAATGAATTACTAGTGGCTCATGATGCTATGGTAGCAGCAAAAAGCTCAGCCTGCAAGGAAATGAGCATTGCCACATACTCACGCTTGATGACTCAGTGTGGTCGGGAGCTAGGGCCTGAAACTGTCCTTCCAATTTTCAAACGCATGCTACAGGCAGGGGTTACCCCTGATGTGGTTTCTTACACAATTGTTATACAAGCTTTTATGGAGATGGAAACAAAGGTTGAAATGACCTCTGCCTGGGATCACATGACTAGGAATGTGAGCTGAAACTATTTCTTAAGTGTCACTTCCTGGATGTCTTTGAAGGGTTTCTGATGATCATCATTTGTTAGTTCCTTTGCTGCACTAATTGCAGGATAATCAATTATGTTTTTTGAGGCAGATTCAAGTTGTATTACCAATATTGGAATGAAGTTTCTACTCAGATGTTTGTGGTTTGTGATGTGTATAGCAAGGTAAGAGAAGCTCTGAGTCCTCCACTTCTGGTCAGGGAGTATGGGCTACCAGAGCCCTTGAACTATTACGAGAGATGCGGGCAAAAGGATTAGTTCCCAACATGTTGACCTACAAGCCAATAATTGCATGGCTTGCTGCCAAAGGGAATGCTACACTATATCATGAATTCACAAAGTACATGGATGAAGATGGAGTCCCTCAAGATGGAGTATTCAAAAAAAATGAAATTCAATTTGCTCTCAGTGCTGGTGACCTTGAGAGGGCAAAAGGCCTCTACCTTGCAGCCAAGAAAGAAAATGTGCAACTGGTTGCAACACTTGATGGTGAGTTATTTATGTAGAACCCTTGACCTTATTCTCTTGAGACTTCCATGCTGCTAGAGTCATTGGTATCAAAGTCAAAGTGCAGATACATGCAATGGCTTGGCCTGTTTGGTAGGTTGAACTTGCTTCCAGGCAATATAGTTGACAATGTAAATCACCTGGTGTCAGTTTTTTTCTCACCCAGCATCTTAGCTTGAATTGATACCTTCTTGAGTAAAAGCTCTCAAAACTCACCACAGACAGCCTCATTATCAAAGGCCAACAAACTCACTTCCAATTTCAATGGACTCTAGGGTGGATGACTGCTTAGAATTTCCTGCTGATGGGGGGCAGGATTGGGGGGACATGGATGAGACAGCCCAGTTCATATTGGAGTTTGCAACAGCTGATAAAGTTGCTGTGGTGGTGGATCTACTTCCCAAGGTGTTACCTAATGTAAGATCAATCCGAAGCATCAGTGCTGCCTTCCGTTGTCTTGGCAAGCATGGCCAGCATGAGACTGCTTTACAGTGTTTTGCTATACTGAAAGAAAAGGGTATGCAATCACTTGTTGTGTGTCCTTGCTGTAAACAGATCTAGACAGGCCTCTGTTCTAGCATTGCTTACTAGAGCCAGAAGGTGATTCTGGCTACTGTTCTGGACTGCAAGCATTTGTTGCTTTATTATGAGTGGCTTCAGATTTGTAAAACTGAGTGTATGAACCTCTAAGGTAAGTGACCAGAGAAAAAAGTGCTTTACAAGGGTTGCATTGCTGTGCCTTGGACAAGCTCATGAGATGGTGATTGCATGGATGAAACTGGACAGGTACCAGTGCAAAGGACAGGAGCTTTGTCTTGACTGCCTACATCCTTGGCTATACTAAAAGAGATAAGGTATTTGGGATTACAAGTTCATATGTAGGCAGGTGCTTTGGCTCAATGATTGGATGGGTCACCATCCTGTTTAAAGCTTTGCTGCAGATGAAAGGGTGCACAAGGCTAACTCTGAGCTTGGTTTCCAGCTGGATGATGCAGTAAAGGCTTTTCGAGAAGTAGAGGAGAGGTTTCAAGTGAAGGCACTAGCCTCTATGTTTAACATCCTCATTGATTTCTCTTGCAGGCAGGGCGAGGTAGGACATCTTTTTCTTTCTCTGAGACAGAAATGCTAATGATCGGGTCAAGCAAACATTTGATTTATTTATGGCACTGTTTGAAAATCTGCAAGTATTTAGAGCTCACAACTTGCTCCATGCTGACAGATTTCTCGAGGTCTGGATTTTTTGGATGAGATGCAACAAAGAGGACTGGTTTTATCACATTTTTCTTTCAATCCTTTCATTCGTGAGTTTGCTCGGTGGACAATGATTGAAGAGGTATAACTTATGCATGTGCATCTCCACAATAAAGAAGCAAAATATTTTGATAACATTCCTGTAGACCCAAAAGCTTAAGGGACAAAACTAGTTTTGCCAAGGACTGAATAATGACTTCAGAATGCTAAAGGACTTTCACAAAGCTCTTGTGAATCCTGTTAATTCTCCTGGAGGATGCATATGAGTGAGAAAGGGAGAGTGAGTCTTTAGGCATTTCCCAGGAGTCATGTTGTAGCATTAAGCCTATGCCCAGTTTGTACTCAAGTCAGGAGAGTTTGATGAAGAAAAATGGTCAGTGGGAGTGCAGTTACACCTTTGCTGCTATACTCTTGTGGGCATAGACCCTGTGCCCAGTTTGGTTGTAGCAAGAAAGAGTGAAGAAGAGCAGGAGGGTCAGGTAGAGGGGAGGGAATGCAATATGGAGTTGGCTATTGCCTTCATGAAGGCATGCCCTAGAAGTGGGACCTTGATACAGATGATTGGTTTGGGTCTTTCAGATTTTCCCCTAGGACCCCTTACACGCATCAATTGGCAGTGGATGGAGAGAAGGAGAGGAAATTGGACATCTATGAAATGAGTGAATTTGGTGGGATACAGGCATTTGAGATGAAGGCAGCCATGCACAGGGTCAGTGTGCAGCCATCTGTGGTGACATACCACTCCCTGATTGGAATTTGTGTAAAGCTTGGGGACGTAAGTAATTTTCATCATCCCAGTGCCTGTTCCTATCAGTGTCTCCTCACTCTGTTGTTCAGTTTAACTAGAGACCTTGTTGCACAAGTTGGCTATTGTACACCAAGTTATACAACACCTCACTGACATGTTTTTAACAATTATTCCTACAGATGGAGAGGGCACATAATCTTTTCCTGGAAATGAAGGAGTGTGGTGTGGCAACAAACACACAGTGCTTCAACCCTCTCATTATAGGATTTGCCACCCAGGTGAATCTCTCTTTTGTCCTTCTGAATCTGCTGAAGCCTTGCACCAAAGTTTAACCATGGTGGGGCTTCAGGATGTATTTCTTTTCATCTGCTCCTTAGTAATCTGAGCATGTTTGTATTGTTGTGGTGATTAGGGAAGGTTTGATCGAGCACTGTCTGTCCTGAAAGAGATGGAATCAGCAGGTGTGAAACCTGATGTGACCACCTATCGGTTTCTCATTTTTGCATGCTCACGTACAAGAAATCAGGAAAAGGCAGTGCAGGTAAATGACTATTGGTCAATCACAATGCTGGCTTAGATTTGATTTCAAAAAAGACTTCAGGACATAGTTGAGAGCTGGGCGTCTTCCTGTTGGAGTATATCATGCCTGGAGAGACATTGTGCATTCACTTCATTGTTTTGGATTGCAGTTATATGATGAGATGCAGGAGCACGGAATAAAGCCAAATCAGTCAATCTTCACAGTGATGGCAACTGTTTTTGCAAAGTGTGGGAACCTTGATCGTGGAATCAAGGTCAAATTTCCAACTTTTCCTTTTTTGTCATTTATTGTGTAAGTAGGATGATTTTATTTTCTCAAATTCTTTGTCTTGGTGTTGGTTTTGAGGGTTTCCCATCTGATATTATCGCTTCACTTATTAAACGGCAGATGGTGAGGGCTATAGAGAAGAGTGGAGAGCGAGCAGGAACTGAGACAAAAAGTGCCATTCTGTCAGGCTTGGCTCTGGCTGGGCGCCTTGATGAAGCTTTTGCCTTGTATGATGAAATCAGAAAAGAAGGTGTCCTTCCTCGTGCATATGCTGTTGGCACTCTTGTGGTGGGTACTTTCCTCTGTTCTGATAAATACACTTCCAAACTCTCCCAGGATTCTTTTATGCAACTTTCTCTGTGCAACTTGATTCAACATCAATGAGCACATCTCATTGGTGTGCTCTGTTTGATAAATTTTGAATTTTATTGATTCTTTAGAAAAGCAGTCACTTTGTATGCATCATCATTGCATTTCACATTGCTTGAGCTTATCTTTCCAGACAGAAATTTTTGAAACAACTTGTGAAGCAAGTTCGATGTGTTTTTCTTCTCCTGTTTAACTTAAGTAATGCTGTCCAGTGCCACAATTACAAAGGGAATCACATGCCTATTCCTGGGTTGGGGATAAGGATTCTCATCAGGATAGGCTTCTGGTGATGAGCAGGCAGCAGTAGGGAAGGCAGGGGATCTGGATCGAATGTTTGAGCTTTTCGAGGAAAGCCGCAGTGACAATCAATGGCCAAATTTGAACCAACGCCAGCGAGCTGAGCACCTTAACATCCGCTGCATCAATGTGGTGCTTGGCTGTATCCGCAATAACCAGCTTGGGTACTGTCCTTCATCTTAAACCTCCTTTCTGGTGTCCTCAGATCATGCAATTGAACAGATTAACACATCCATTCATTTTAGCACATCTCCCAACATGTCTACTGCAAATTATGAACTCCCTGTCTACTTCTGAAGGTTTCTGTTTACTCATGATGAATGCAACATTGTAATTGGAACAGAAGAGCAATAAAATTTCTGAAGCAAGTGAAGGAGGAGGGCATCGCAGATGAGGGTGTTCTCTTCGAAAAGGTCAATCTTCATCCTTTCCTGAGCAGTTTCTTTTGTTATTTCCCCTAATTTACCCTCAATTGATGCAAGGTATCATGAGATTGACGAGGACCACTTTTCTTTGATCAGATTTTCTTGCACATCTCAAATGGAGGAGAAGACGAGAACGAGATGTGCTGGTTGGATGTGGAGGATGGGTTTACAGTGGTCGCTGCAATGCGTGAGTTGGGTTTGCGTCCTTCACGAATTTCATTGGAAGCTCTTCTTGATGGATGCGCTGCCATGAGTGACCCTGAACAGGCGCAAAGAGTGGTCCAGGAAATGGAGCAGGAGGGTCTGTGTTTGAATATCTTCTCCATGATCAGGTATCAACTGATGCCTTCCCCATTAAATTTAACAATTCATTTGTGTGTTTTGTCTCCACACAATTCATGAAGTCAGTAGTGAGTGATGGCAGCTTGTCCTTGACAATATGAATGGAGATGAAATGCTGATGCTTTGTGATTGATGGTCAAAGGGTTAAGCCATACACTGTCATGTTGTCTGTGATTAATGGTAGGTTATGTGGGTACTGATGCCAGTGCCAATGCTATGCTTTGTTAATTTATGTGTTGCTACAGTTTACATGGCTCCATTCACATGTGTATGGCAATGTCTGTGTAAGGAGCCAGAAGGTGTCTTGTGCAGAGTCAGTAACCTTAGACTCAACTATGTTCGTTAAGGTGTTACCATGCTGAGGATGGTAATTGAGTTAAGTTTTCTTGCTGCAGATTATTTCGTGCTTACATTGCAGGAGAGGATGAAGAGAGAGCACTGAGTCTTTTGAATGAGATGCCAGCATCTGATTTACAAGACCCAGATGTACGTGTCCTCATTCTCCAGACATTGCAGCCCCATTATGTGGCAGCTGCCGACTCACCAGAAGCTGCAAGGGCACCTGAAACATTGCCACGAGTTCGAGCTCGATTAGATGAACTTTTGGGAACTGATTTGATACCAGGAACACGCATTAGGCTTTAGGGAATTTTACAAAAGATTTGATTCTGCATGAGTTTAGATCAAGGAGCAATCCATGAGGCTGTTGACATTCTTTGCAAAAAACTATGCAAATTTTGGTATTCTGTGTAGTTGTTCAGGTAGGAATCTGTCGGCTCTTTTGTGGGTTTTCAACAGGTTGCAGCTTGTCAAACTGACAAGAAGAATATGGTGCAGTAGTTCACCAGGCATGGTCAACATAGCAAAGAGAAACTTGTTGCCCAAAGTGCATTGAGACATGGTGCATACCATTCGCTTCAATCGCCAACATATTGATGAGCCACACCACATGTACCTGATGTTCAAAGGTATGTTTTAAGTGAATCTGTGGCATTTTAAAACCTGTTAGTATTTTCCTGGTAAGTGTCATTGTAACAGTGCTGAAAAAGGGGACATATTTGAGTGCAAATGGACCCAACTACTATGCTGTGTCATGCATGCAATCAAACAAGACACTTCCAAACTGTTGGTCCAATGTGGGAAAAGATCCTTGAAGTGATGACTGACACCCCCCCGCCCCTTAAGCAGGTTCCTAACATGGGAATGGTTTATGGGGCAACCGTTCCTATTGTATTGGGGGCGGGGGGGATGTGGCATCCATGTGTTTCATCCTATTGTTGGCACAATTTAGGCTTGTAGATGCATGGTTTGTTTGGGAAGAGCATGGGATCAATGACCCAAAGATATTGTGATTTGATGAAGGTTGATAATGGATTCTGCCTTATGAATGTTATGCCATCTAATGTTTGAATGTTGTGGAAACAAAATTTTCAATCCATTAAATCTCCTATTTGCAACCAAGTGTTTGTAAAAGAGTTTGAATATTAAAATGTAAGCCCATGAGTTAGGTGTGTTAGTTTAGTTATTTAGTTAGGTTCTAGTTAGTTAGGGGTAAATTGGGTTAGCTTAGTTGTTTGGGTTTCTAACTTGAATCAATTCAGGTGTGAATAGCGTCTGAAATATTTATAGATGGGATATAATTCTAGTTTGTGTAATTTCAAATTATTTTTGGTGATTTGTGATTTTAAATCATTTTTTCAAATTTTATTATTATTTGAGGTTTTAATGCATTCTACGTAATATGCAAGCTTTTATGTGTTTCATGTATAATATTAATTTTTGAATTTTGTGCGAGGAATTGTTGGGCTAGATTCTTGTTTCATTGCAAGCAAGTGACCATTTTGAATCATCAAAAGTTTGGTTTAGTTTTGATTTATGTTAAAGGTAGACTTGGTTTTGTTTTTTGGATTGGGTTGATAGTTTTGTGTTTTGCACACGGATTAGTTTGTTCAGGAACTTTGTTCGACGGCCTATGACGTGTTGGTTGTGTTGTTTTATGGAATTGCAGTTGGTAGAA
>Ga0116228_10002365_pt1 | contig 16322 bp, 12 predicted proteins | sample S1TSphfallax_2_FD_89694 | JGI IMG/M metagenome (GOLD analysis project Ga0116228, IMG submission 89694) | Host-associated microbial communities from peat moss isolated from Minnesota, USA - S1T2_Fc - Sphagnum fallax MG | ecosystem: Host-associated > Plants > Peat moss > Unclassified | place...
CCAGTGGCACGGCGATCCGCACGAGCCAGCGAAGACCATCGCCCCGTTGCATGCCCATGCTGTGCCGACCGGCGCGTATGCCGGCACTCAGGTACAGCCAGGCGCAGAGCGCCGCCGCGGGATCGTCGGCATCGCGAAACGGAGCGAATCGCCCGGCGTCCACCACGACGCAGTGCCCGCCCGCCGGATCGGCAATGGGAACCGCATGGTTCGCGCAAAGAGCTGCCAGCTCCGCCACCGTCGCCATGCGAGCCTCCACGAGCGCCGGGAGTTCGTTCCGCGCGCGCAACGCAAGGGCGACCCTCTTGCGATCAATGGGGTCCAACAGGGTCCCCAGGCGCCGGGCCTCGTCGCGAACACGACGCGACAACGACGCATCCCGCAGGCAGACCAGTCCGCCGATATCGATCCCGAAATCCTTGGCGAGACTCACGATGGCGGCATCGCCGAGCGAGAGCCATTCCCTCACCAGGGCCCAGGAATCTTGCGCGTCATGCGGATCAAGGCGCCCTTCGAGACGAATGTTCTCCAGTACCCGTGTCGCGTCGAGAACGAGGGGGATGCCGTAAGGCTCCACCAGCTGCCTCACGGCGCGCAGATGATCCCGAGAGATGGACGCGCCTCCCGCGGCATTGTTTGCCAGCTCGATAAAGACCATCGCCACGCCGGCCGCATCCTCGGCAAGGCATGTGGCGAGTCGGTCCAGATCGATATCTCCCCTGCCCGACTGTACGCCATGCCTGCCGTCGAACCCCGCCACGGGAAGCTCGCGCGGTGTGAATCCGCATGTGATCTGATGAGCGAGGTTGGTGGGAAACACGATGTTCTGCAGGATTTTCCCACGGCACGGAAAAGCACGATAGAACGCCTCTTCCGCGCTCCGGCCCGACTCGGTGACCACGAAATCTTCGAAGGGAAATACTTCGCGAAGTACCGGATCGACATCGACGGGTTGCTGAAGGCCTGCATGCAGGCTGCTCAAGCGGGCCGCCTTCACATCGGCATGTACCTGCGCCCACGAGTCGGACCGCGTGTCGAAGCGCACGGCATCATCGGGTAGCGCAAGGGGATTGAACCCGGCATCTTCCAGCCAGGCCAGCTTATCCGTCCTCGGCATGGACGCCACGGGGACCATCACATCCGCTTCGACATCGACTGCCCCCGGGGGGGCGGATGCGTCCAGCGGCGTATGGTTTTCGGTATCGATGGTTTGCGATCGGGAAGGGTCGGCAATCATCATGATGATGTCGATGACATTGTCGGCACGTCCGGCGTCTGCCGGACGGCAAAGATAAATCGTCCGGTTGACCGGACGAAATTTATTCTTGAACTGGAAATTGCCATGGTCGTTGAATATGCCCTGCTTGTGCAGGTCGTCCAGCAGGGTGTCAACGGCGGGATCGGCGGTGGGGGATGCTTCGATGCGGCAACCATAGGTGCCGCCCAGGCTCAGGACGCCATGTCCTTCGGCGGCGAGCACCTCAACGATGCCCGCAATGGCGAATTCGAGGCCGCCACGCGGCATGTCGTCGCCGTAGAATTCGAGATCCATCAGGTAACCGTTGTCGCGCGCCGATAGCGGCGAAATCAGTACCACGTTCTGCAACACATCATCGAGACGGGTCAGGAACAAGCGATGGCGGGGGTGAAGCGTGCCGGCAAGGATCTCCTCTCTTGCCGTATGGACCAACGGGTTGACCTTCGTTTTCTTGCTACACCATGCGTCGATCACGCGTGCGATATCGATGGCCACGGAAGAATCCGTGCCACAGACGTATTCTTCAAGACGACATCGGCCCGACTTCTGGAAGCTGCTGACCTGGTATCGCAACCGATGCATCGCGCCGCCCTTCAGCGTGAATGAAGCGATGTCTTCCAGACGCTGGACCACGCCGAACGGCGTGGCGCTGAATGCCCGCCCACCGATCTCCGCAATGGGCGTGGGCGACAGGAAATTCAACACATAGCCTTTTTTCTCGCAATGGGCCAGCAACTCGCGGGCGGCACGATCGAACGCATCATCGGGACCGACGAAGGCATAGACCAGAAGCACGCGGCCATGCCGGCTGTAGCGGAAATATCCGCTGCGACCGGAATCGATGAACAAATTCGGTGCGATGTGCGCTATGCCTCTCGACGCGGCGCCCTCATTACGATATTCGTCGAAAAGCTGGTCGGCCCAGGCCGACCAGCGTGGATCCTGGTCGAGATCGCATGCGCGCACCAACACGGGGCCCATGAGGCCCGTATCGATGGCGTGACTGTTCGTCGTACATGGGACCCCGGACGTGGCGCGAAAATCATTCACAGCTCGCCCCTTCCGTTACGTGCGCTACTTCAGGTTGTAGGCGACACCTGGCCTTCAGAGGCCACCCATGCAGCCGTTTCGGCGTGTTCCGTCGCCAGATACGCAGCCAACTCCTGGATGTTCGTATGCTCGAACATCAGTGTCTTCGGCAGGCTGCCGAAGTCACGCTCGAGGCGAATCAGTATCTTCAGCACCAGAAACGAGTCGATGCCGAAATCTCGAAACGGCGTGTCCGCATCGAATGGATGATCGTCCGGATCCAGCGGCGGATCGGCTTCTTCAAATGCCTCGATCACGACACGCTCGAGGTAGGCCTCGGTGGAGGCCTGCAGCTGTTCGTTGTCCACCATCGTCCTGATCCCCTGTGTAGCGCTCGAACTCATGTATTCGTTGACCCACCATTGCGGCGGCCAGATGAAGAACGAAAAGTCGCTTGAATCCTGTATCCCGGGCGAATTATTGCATTGTTGAAGGCAACGTCAACATCCGCTGCAAACACATATGTGAAGACTGGCCGGGAATGTCCATTGTATCTTTCTCCCTAAAAAGAGGTAGTAGGAATTAATCCTATTGCCAGCGTCCATGACCCCGACGAGAGTCTCGCGATCTATCGCGCAGGGAATGTGTTGAATGGATGTAGCAGTGCAGCAGCCGGTGCTTCCGGCCGACGTCACCACCACCTTGCTCGATTCGCACACCTACGCGAATCTCGATCTTCTTTCCTCCACCTACGCATGGCTGCGGCGCAACATGCCGCTGGGTGTCGCCAAGTCACGCAACTTCGATCCTTTCTGGGTCGTGACGCGTCACGCCGACATTCTCGAGGTCAGCAAGAACAACAAGGTTTTCCACAACGGTGATCGGGCGACGATCCTTACCGACCGTTATACGGATCTCCTGGTGCGCTATCTTCGGGATGGCAGCCCCCATCTGGCGCGCACTCTCGCGCATATGGATGATCCGGACCACCGAAAGTATCGCGCGCTCACGAGCAACTGGTTTACCGCATCGAACCTGGCGCGTCGTGAAGAAGCCATCCGTGAGATCGCTCGTGGATTCATCGACCGGATGATGGCCAGGGAGAGGGAGTGCGATTTCGTCACGGATGTCGCGGTGCACTATCCGCTGCACGTCATCATGCAGATCCTTGGGGTTCCCATCGAGGATGAGCCGCTCATGCTGCGCCTTACCAGGCAGGTGTTCGGCAATCTCGATGAGGACCTCAATCGTTCGGGCGAGACCGTGGTGACGGCGGAGCAGGGCCTGAAGGGTCTGCAGGAAGCCGTGGACGAATTCTTCCGCTATTTCGATGTCATCACACAAGATCGCCGGATACGGCCGCGCGACGATCTGGCAACCGTCATTGCCCAGGGGATCGTCGACGACGCGCCCATCGGCTCCTTCGAAGCCATGTCGTATTACTCGCTGGTATCCACGGCCGGCCACGATACCGTCAGCGCGTCGACAGCCGGCGCACTCCTGGGGCTCGCGACGCATCCGGCGCAGTTTGCCAAGCTTCGCGAAGATAGCGAACTCATTACGCGACTCGTGGAAGAATCGATACGCTGGACCAGTCCGGTGCGCCATTTCATGCGTACGGCCACCGAGGATTACACGCTGTCCGGCCAGGATATCCGAAAGGGCGACTGGCTCATGCTCTGCTACCTGTCGGGCAATCAGGATGAAGCGATTTTTGAAGACCCCCTGGCGTTCCGCCTCGACAGGGCAACGAACAAGCATGTGGCCTTCGGTTTTGGCGGGCATATGTGCCTTGGCCAGCATCTGGCGCGCATGGAAATGCGCGTATTCTTCGAGGAGCTCCTGCCGCGCATATCCCACCTGGAACTGGCGGGCGAACCCCAGCATTCCAAGGCCGTATTCGTTGGTGGGCTTAAATCGCTTCCCTTGCGCTTCACGCCCGTCTGATCCACGACGGACTCATTCCCAGGGAAAGAGTCCGTCGTTTACATAGCGGGCGATGGCGGCACGGTTGGTGACGTCTTCGAAAACCTCCAGATTTCCGGCGATGGCGCGCTCGCGGTGTACTTCCCAGTCCGGAGCCAGCCCCCTGGCGTAGTTCTTGTAGCGCGCGATCGCCATTTTCGAAAGCCTTCCCAACTGGCGCAGGTGACGACGCAACAGCATCTCGCCCTGCTCTTCGACGGCATCGGCAAGTCCCCAGGCCAGGGCGGTGGCCGCGTCGACCGGCTGGGTCGACAAGGTGAGAAAGTGCGCCCGCTGGAATCCCGTGCGACGTACCAGGAAGGGCATGACGCAGGCGGGGTAAAGTCCGAACAGCATTTCGGAAAGGCTGAAGCGCGCCGAGGCATCCGCCAGCACGATATCGCTGGCGCCGAGGAATCCCATGCCCCCGGCATTCACCTTGCCGCGCACATATGACACCGTTACGTAGGGGCCGGTCGCAAGGCGCTGCCAGAGATCGAACATCGGTCCGGGGCCTGCAAATGCCGAGAACTCCGGGTCGACGCCCTGGGACAACTCGGTGAAATCCGCTCCGAAACAGAATACGTCGGCCGAGCCCGACAGCACCACCACCGATGCCTTGTCCTCGCAGCTGTCCAGCGCGGCATGGCACTCGGCGACGAGGCGGGCGTTGATCGCGTTATTCGCCTCAGGACGATCAAAGACGAGATGGCAGATGTTCCCTTCCATGCGGACGGCGACCGCGCCGCGGCTTCCTGCGTCGTCTGGTATTGCGATCATGAATGCATCTCCCAGCAAAGCGCCGTGTTGATTCCACCGAAACCCATGCTCATGCTCAACGCCCTTCGCGCCTGCGTGCCAACGGCCTCGCTTCCCACCCACGAGAGGTCCGGTGCGATGGGATCATCCAGGTTGAGCGTAGGATGCAGCTTGCCCGCGCGCAGTTGCAGTAGCGTGGCGACGACTTCCACCGCGCCGGCCGCGGTAAGGCCATGTCCGGTGAGTGACTTGGTCGCATTGATCGTTGCCCGCGACACGCCGGCCGAACGCAAGGCCGCGACCTCGGTTTCGTCGCCTATCACCGAGCCTGTGCCATGCGGGTTCACATACTCGATGTCTTTTCCCGACCAGCCTGCGCTGGAAAGTGCATCGCCCATGGCACGAGCCTCGCCTTCCAGCGATGGATCAGGCTGCCGGTTGGCGTCCATGGCAAGCCCCCATCCGGCGAGGCCCGCGTAGGCACTGCGTTGTCGGCGCGTGGCGGATTTCGCTGATTCGAGCACGATGGCGGCCGAACATTCGCCGAAAATAAACCCATCGTGGGCCGTATCGAAGGGACGGCAAGCCTGCGAGGGTCGATCTGCAAAACGCGTCGACCCCATCGCACCAAGGGCTCGTAAGCCCCTGCACTCCCAATGCGACAGGTCCATCAGCGCTCCCACGGCAATGCATGCATCGACCTGTCCGGATGCGAGCATGTGCCGAGCCTGGATGATCGCCAGTTGGCCACTGGCCGATGCGCCGCCTACCGTGAATGCGGCGCCACGAATGCCGAAGCGGGCCGTGCAGGCACCACTGAGGTCGGTATCCATGAAGGTGAGGCCATAGGTAGGCCGAAGATAGGCCGCTCGATCGCGAAAGGTTTCCTGCACGACGCACAGCTCGCGTTGCTGGACATTGTTTCCCCCCACAACCAGACCGATACGCATCGGATCGAGCTCATGCAGCGCAGCCTCGTCCCAGGCTTCCGCCACGACGTGGAGCGCAGCCCGCGCCGATAGCGACAACGTGCGTTCGCTTGCAGGTGCCAACGTAGGGAGCGCAAGCTCCGACCCAATGAAACGGGTGTCGCCCTGCTGCCTGCCCTCTCGTTGCATCACCTCGAAAAATGCCCGCCCCCCCAGCAGTCCTTCCAGAAATGCCTGTTTTCCACTTCCCTGCGCCGACACGACGCCGAGCCCGGTCACCCAAGGTCTACCTGTGCCCATCCCTGCCCCTTTTTTCGATGCGCCACGTCCCCCCGGACGTTGCGTATCGGTGAAGCATGCACCCTGAAAGAGCGCCGGACAAGCAGTGAAATCAGTTCCTGTGCGGAAGCGGTAACGACACGCGGGCGATCGCACCACGGGCATCGGTCCGGTTCGTGAGACTGACCTTCCCTCCGTGCTGTGCAACGATGCTACGACAAAGGACCAGGCCGATGCCGGCACCTTCCGGGCGTGTCGTATAAAAAGGTACGAAGAGATTCTCGGGATTGGCGATCCCGGTGCCATTGTCGACGATCTCGAATTCGCATTGCCCGTAGCGGGCGAAGACGCGCATGACGACCGGCGAGTCGCCATGAGGCTCCGCCGCCTGCCGGGACTGGACGGCATTTCGCACCAGGTTGATCAGCACCTGCTCCAGATGGACCTGGTCGCCCAGCAATTCGATCTGTGGCACCTCGCCTTCGATGACCACGCCATCGGCCACGAATATCCCGGCGATCTTCTCGACGAGTCGTTGTACAGGGAAGATTGCCTTGCGTGGTTCCGGAAGCCGGGCGATGCGGGCGTAGACCGAAATGAAGGACTTCAGTCCCCTCGCCCTGTCGCCGATCAGGGACAGGCCGTCTCGCAGCATCTCCGTGCCTTCGGTATCCGGTGAGCGATCAAGGATGCCGTCCAGTGTCTGGCAAAGCGAGGTGATAGGGGCCAGCGAGTTGTTCACTTCGTGGCTGATCACGCGGATCAGTCGCTGCCAGACCCGGATTTCTTCCGCAGCCAGAACCTGTTGCACGTCAGCGACGAAGACGATGCGGGCAGGCCTGCCTTGCTGCCTGTAGGTTTGCTCGACGATACGCCAGCGCCCCTCCGCCCCGGGAAAGCGGTGGTCGACGATACGGGCATCGGTTTCCAGGCTCATCTCCGCAAATGGCGTATCGAGATAGGACCATGTCAGGGATTCCCCCGCCGGAATGCCAAGCAGCTTCATCGCCACCGGGTTGGCCAGCCTCAACTGGCCCGATGCTTCGAACACGAGGATGGCGACGTCGATCTGGTCGACGACGCGGCGCAACACACCCAGTAATTCCTGGCTGGCCGTACGCTGCGCATCCAGGTCGGCGATCAGGGCATTGATCTGCCTGTAGAGGTCGCCAAGGGGGCCCTGTTCCCTTGCGTGCACGGCGCGGATGCCGTAGTCCTGCGCGCGAGCGGAATCCACCAGGCTGATCAGCGTACGCAGGTGACGCTCCATGACCCGCACCACGGCCCAGCCGATGGCGAATGACCAGGCGACGGAGAATGCAGCGACACCCATCGCGATGTCCCTGGTCAATGGCCAGAAAACCCCGGCCAGCAAGGCTGCGCAGGCGGGTAAAATTGCCAGCAGCATGCCCACCAGCAGGGAAGCCGGCCGTGGCCAGATCCGGCGCCTCGGAGGTCTCGACGACAGCCCGCTCTCGATCACGACGGTTCCTGGCGTCCGAGGCGTCGGTAGGGTGCGGACCGGCTCATGCCCAGCGCCTTGGCGGCGAGGTTGGCATTGCCTTCATGCCGCATGAGCGTCCTGCGAATGAACCAGTCCTCGACCTGTTCGAGGGAAAGGCCGTCCAGTTCGTCCTGCGTCGTCCGCGACTGCGTGCCGCGCAACTGCAACTCGCCCTCTCCGATCGCCTCGCCCTGGGCAAGGAGGACCGAGCGCTCGACCACATGCTGCATCTCGCGAATGTTTCCAGGCCATTCGTAGTCGAGCAGCGCACTCTCCGCACTGGCGGAAAACCGGTGTGCAGGAGAAGCGTAACGGGCCCGGGACCGTTCCAGGAAGGTACCTGCGAGCAGGAGGATATCCTCGCGCCGCTCACGCAAGGCAGGCATGCGAAGGGTCACGCCATTGAGACGGTACAGCAGGTCCTGGCGGAAACTCCGTTCGGCGATCAGGGCATCCAGGTCGGCGTTCGTTGCGGAAATGAAGCGCACATTGGCCTGCCTTGCATACGAACTGCCGAGTTTTTCGTACGCACGTTCCTCCAGTAGTCTCAATATCTTCGCCTGCTGGGTCAGTGGCAGGTTGGCGATCTCATCGAGGAACAGCGTACCGCCCTCGGCCAGTTCGATGCGGCCTGTGCGATCGCTTCTCGCATCGGTGAAGGCACCTTTCGTATGCCCGAACATTTCGCTTTCAAACGTGCTTTCGGAAATGGCACCCATGTTGACCGAAACGATCGGCCCATCGGCACGTGCCGAATGTTCGTGGATATAGCTCGCCAGAAGACTTTTTCCAGTGCCGTTCTCGCCCGTGATCAGGACGGGAATGTCGCTGTGGGCCACGCGCCGGGCCATGTCCAGCAGCTGCCCCATGGATGCAGAACGCCACACGAGGTCGCCCTGGCCATGACCTTCGCGCAGTGCCGCGTTCTCGGCTTCCAGCCGGCGTGCACGCCGGTCCGAGGCCCCGAGTTTCAGCTGGGTCCGGATAACACTGAGCAACCGGTTGTTGTCCCAAGGTTTCTCGACGAAGTCGACGGCCCCTTCGCGCATGGCTTCGACCGCGATGCCTACCGTACTCCAGCCGGTCATCGCGATGACCGGCAATGTCGGTGCGATCGAGTGAAGCTCTCCGATCAGGGCCAGCCCCTCCCTGCCCGAGGTCGTATCGTCCCGATAGTTGAGATCGATGAGTGCAACCTCGAACGACTGGCGCTTGACGGCTTCGACAGCCTCCTCCGGTGAGCTGCACCCCTGGCTGGTGAAGCCTTCGCTTGTCAGCAGCAGTCGCAGGGCCCGGACGATGCTGACGTCGTCGTCAACGATCAGGATGGTCATCGGTGTCTTTCCAGAACAGGCATACGCCGCTCAATATATCAGCGTGCGGCATTCAACGAAGCGCAGTGGTGCACAACCGGCCAAGTTCGAGTTCATCACGCCCCAGCCGGCTAAGTACCGCCTTGAGGCGCCGGGGGGCCGGCAGGATATACCTGAGAAACGTGGCCAGCGTGCCTGAGGGCCCCAGGTCGAGATAGAGCGAACCCTGGTCGATATGCCTGACAGCAGCGCCTAGCCTGATGGGCTGGCGGACAACGCGCCAGAAATGCCCTGCATCCACCGCAGGCAAGGGTCCGGCACGTTCGCAGCATACGATCGGAATCCGTGGTGGCGCCAGTGTCATGCCCGCACAATAGGCAAGAAATACCTCGGCGGCAGGATCAATCCAGCGCGAATGGAATGCGTGGCGAACGGGCAGGCGCTGAAAACCCACTCGCCCTGCCCCGAGCCGGGCTTCGATTTCGCCCAATCCTTCGTCGGGCGCCGCCATCACGAAATGCGCATCGAAGTTGATGGCCGCGACCTCGCCAAGATCGCTGAGCTTCGGAATCCATTCGTCGGCGGAGGCCAGTACGGCCACCATTCCACCTGGATCGCATAGAGCATCGATGGCGGCGGCTTGCTGGATGGTCGCCTCGAGTCCGGCTTCGACGGTGATCGTTCCGGCCACGGCAGCGGCGGCAAATGCACCCAGACTCGTCCCCATGACCCGCGAGGGTTGGATACCTTCCGACATCACGGCCCGGGCAGCCGCGTATTCCACCATGAAGATCGCGGGATGGGTCGTCGAGAGGTCGTCCCACGGCACGCCATCGGCTCGCTCCGTGTCGTACATGCAGGCAACCACGGACTGACCGGTGAGCTCGCGTGCCAGCGCATCAAGTTCGAGCAGCGTGTCCCTGAAGACCCGGTTCGCCTCGAAAAGCGAACGCGCCATCATGCCGTGCTGGCTACCCTGCCCTGCAAAGACGAACGTGATGTCGTCGGTATCACGGCCCTCGCAGATCACAGTTTCATCGCGATCGATTTCATTTCGGTATAAGCCTCGACGCCTGCCCGGCCGAACTCGCGCCCCCAGCCCGATTCACCCCATCCTCCGAAAGGCATGTTCGGATCGATGGTGTGGTACTGGTTGATCCAGACAGTTCCCGCATGCAGGTTCCGGGCCAGTGCCTGGGCCTTGCGACCGTCGCGCGACCAGATCCCGGCGGCCAGTCCGTACCTGGACGCATTGGCACGAGCCAGCACATCTTTCACATCAGTGAAGCGGGAAACGCAGAGCACCGGTCCGAAAATCTCCTCCCGCATCGCGGTCATGTCCTCGCGGACATCGACAAGCACGGTCGGCGCGACGTGATAGCCGGGGAGATCGAGGGCCGTACCGCCACACGCGATGCGCGCGCCTTCTTCGACCGCGCTGCGCACATGGTCCAGTACGCGGCGGCGCTGGTTTCCGGACACCAGAGGGCCAAGTTCCGTACGTTCGTCCAGAGGCGGACCCGACACCAGCCGCGTGGCGGCGGCAACGACTCCGTCGACCACCTGGTCGTATACCGCGTCCTCCACGTAAAGGCGCGAGCCCGCATAGCACACCTGGCCCGCGTTGAAGAAGATGGCGTGAGCGGAACCTGCTATCGCTCGCGGCAGGTCCGCATCGGCAAAAACGATATTTGGCGATTTCCCCCCCAGTTCCAGGGTCACCCGTCGGAAGGTCTCGACACACTGATGCGCAACCTCACGCCCCACGGCAGCGGAACCTGTGAACGACACCTTGTCGATACCGGGATGCGCCACCAGTGCGGCTCCCGCCACATCGCCTCGTCCCGGCAGTACCTGCAACACGCCAGGGGGAATGCCCGCTTCGAGGGCCAGTTCACCCAGCCGAAGCGCTGTGAGCGGCGTGAGCTCCGATGGCTTCAGGATGACGACGCATCCTGCGGCCAGTGACGCGGATATCTTCATTACTGCCTGGAGCAGTGGAAAGTTCCAGGGCACGATCGCTGCGACGACACCCAGTGGCTGGCGTATGGTCTGTGCGGCCACCTGGTTGCCATGCTGCGCCAGGTCGAACGATTCGCCGTGCAGCTTGGTTGCCCAGCCAGCGTTGTATCTCAAGGTGTCGACGGTAAACGGGACATCCACCATGCGGGTCACGACGATCGGCTTGCCGACGTCGAGGCTCTCGAGCGTCGCCAGTTCCAGGGCGTGGCGCTCCATGAGATCAGCCAGCCGGAACAGGCTCGCGGCGCGCTGGGTCGGTGACATGCCAGACCAGCGCCGGAAGGCTTGCCGGGCCGCAGTGACCGCTTCATCCACTTCCGCGTGACCCGCCAGCGCAAGTGTAGCGATCACCCGGCCATCGCCGGGGTACTCCACTGCCAGTTCGCCGCCCGAGGTATCACTGCGCCAGTGGGGGCCAATCAATGCGCCACCCGCCCGTGCAAGGAATGCCCGCGCGGATTCAGGAAGGCCAAGGTCTTTTTCGACGGCATGTGCAGGGGCGGTACTCAACATGATGATCTCCGCTCAGATGGCATGGGCCTTCCAGCGTCCTCGCAGGAACAGGGTTCCACTGCAGGCCGCCAGAACGATGAAGCCGATCGTCACGCCCACATACAGCCCGAACGTGCCCATCTTCACCGGAACGGCCAGCAACCATGCCAGCGGTACCTGCAGCAGCCAGAAGCAAGCGAAATTGGTCCAGGCCGGCGTGCCCGTGTCGCCTGCACCATTGAATGCACCTTGCAGGCAGGTGCCCGCGGCATAGAAAGGAAACGCACAGGCGACAATCCGCATGGCGCGGGTCGCCTCTGTAACGACCTGGGGATCCTGCGACATGGCCGTTGCAACCAGGTGAGCCCCGGCGAAGAGAAGCGCCCCCATCGTGCCGAAGACCGCAAGATTGACGGTTGCCGTGAAACGCACGGCGCTGGCCGCACGATCAGGCTTTCCGGCACCGAGGTTCTGTCCGACCAGCACCGCCGCGGCCCGGGCGACACCCAATGCCGGCATCAGGACGAACTGCGACGCACGCAGGGCGATGGTGCAACCCGCCAGCGCCACATTTCCGGAGCGCGCGGCGATGGCGTAAAGGCCGATCGCGCTGGTCGATGCCAGCAGCATCTGCAAGGCGCCGGTCCAGGCGATCCTGATCAGGCGCAACATCAAGGCGGGAACCGGCCACAGATGTTTCCATCCAAGACCGATGCCATCGCCCCTGCGAACCAGGTGGCGCACCTGATAGGCCACGCCGATGCTTCTGCTGGAGACAGTGGCGACGGCTGCGCCCGCCACACCGAAGCCATGCCAGTCGCCCACGCCAAAGATGAGCAGGGGAGCCAGCACGATATTGAGTACGTTGGCCATCCACAGTGCACGCATGGGCACCCTGGCCTCGCCCGTGGCGCGCAGGGCGGCACCACAGATGAACATCAAGGTGACCGAAAGATTGCCCGCAAAAAGCACGCGCACGAAGGGTGCGCCTGACGCCGCCGTGGCAAGGTCGGCCCCGATGCCCATGAGGATGTGCTCGGCGAAAAGGCACGCAGGCAGCCCGATCACGATCGAAAGCAGGACGGCAAGCGTGACTGCCTGCCCGGCGGGAGCGGCCGCTGCATCGACACGGCCCGATCCACCGACCTGTCGGGAGGCGATCGCGGAGGTGGCGATCGACAAACCCAGCGCGAAGGCATAAACGAAGGTCATCGCGGCTTCGCCCAGGCCGACCGCTGCAATGGCGGCGACGCCGAGGCGTGCGACCCAGAAGACATCCACGACGGCGAATACGGATTCTGCGACCATTTCCATGGCCATCGGCCACGCCAGTCTGCGTACCGCCACGCGCACGGGTCCTTGCGTTCCGTCGACACGACCGTTGTCGCCGCCCCATATGCCACGCAGCGCAGCGCGCACGCGACCCCATCCAGACGATCCGCTCATCGGCTCGGTACCTCCCCTTTTCGAGGGCCTGCCTGGCCCTCGTTCCCCGTGCCGGATGCTGCCTCATTAGATGCAGGCCGTCCACATCTTTCGGCCGTGCTTCCCGAAACACCTGGCACCGATGGATATTGACGCTATATGTTTATGGGGCGCGATACTGCCCCCCCGCCACAGGCCGAAGGAAGTACATCGCTCGACGAGGCGTGCCGGACGATGGGCATTTCCGAATTTATAAGCGAACGCAGGAGAAGGAACGTAGCTGGCTCACTCGATAAAACGAAATCTCAAGTACTTCCGGCACGCGTGAATCGCATGCCCATCACGGCACTATCCTGGGATAGCCCTCTCTCCGTTTAATTCATGCGAGATAAAACATATGGGCGCTAGCACATTGCAAGATGTGAAAGTTCATGTGAGATTCAAGCTGTCAGCGTTATGGACAGCTTTAATGTTTTGTTACAGCTATGGCGACTATTTTGGGCTTTACGTGCCCGGACAGTTGAAGGGGATGCTTGCAGGGCAAGGCCCTGTAGGCCCGACGAGTCAGGCATCGCTGGTGCCAGTCGCGCTCATGATGGCGATTCCCGCGGTGATGATATTCCTGTCACTTGTGTTGCCATCTAAAGTCAATCGTTTAATCAACATCGTTCTTGGCGCGATCTACACGATAATTATCCTGATCACCATGCCAGGCGCCTGGATGTTCTATATAACGCTCGGCCTGATTGAAGTTGGCCTTACCCTACTTATCAGCTGGCAAGCGTGGTTCTGGCCTAAGGAAACGATGGCGTGACGTCTCAGCTGACGAAGCGCCCCCGTCGCGCGACAGCGCTCCAGCAGCGACGCAGGCCCGGCAAGCCTGTCTTTGGTGGTGGAACTACTCATCCATGAATCTCCCCTTCTTTATATCGATGATACCGAGCTTTTTGCTGATCGAATCGAATGCCTTCACCCTTCTTCTGACGTCACCATGAGCTTTTTGTCCTGTAGCCAGCCACGTATTGCAACGATGAGTTCAGCCCTGCATTCAACCGGCAGCCAATGGGCTCCGGGCAGGTGGGCAACCGTGAGATCCGCGCAGGAGTCGTGCATCGGATCCCCCATGTGGTTGCCAAGGATGGTATTCATCTGGTCATAGTCTCCATTGACGAACAGCACCGGCAAGGACAGCCGCCCTCCGTTTGGTGCTCTGCCTGCGTAGGCGAGGTTGGCATCGTCGTTCAGGTACCACGAACAGGGACCACGGAAACCGTGGGCTTCGAACGACCGTACCAGGGCATCAAAATCTGCCGGCGGCCAGAGTTTCCGATCAGGGCTGATAGACGGAGCGCGGTGCTCAGCACCGAAGCGCCCTCCCTTCCGGGTGACTGTCGCGTTCGAGGCGGGCAACCCGATGTTGCCCGGATCGCCCGAGCGATAGATCGATGCCAGGGACGCCGCCTTGTCGGCATCCAGATCTCCCACCGCTGACGCAAAGTGGGTGTTGTAGTAGCGATAGTAGTCCCATTGACCATCCGGATACGGGTCACGCGGGTATATGGTGCGGTTGATCAGCGGAATCAGGGTCTGCAACGCGTGCCCGGCAGGAAAATACGGCACCGAGATAAAGACGGCACCGCGGCTTCGGGCGGGTTCGTGCGATACGAGCGATCCCACGGTGACGCTGCCCCAGTCATGGCCGATCCAGATCGCGGGTCGACCACCCAGATGATCATGGAGGGCCACCATATCCGCGACAACCTGCTCCTGGGTATAGGCGCTGCTTGCCAACGGAATCGAAGAGTCGCCATAACCACGCATGTCAGGCGCAATGCAACGCCAGCCGTCGGTAGCAAATGCTTCAATCTGCGCGCGCCAGATCAGGCCAAGTTCGGGCCATCCGTGCAGAAAGATCATGAGCGGCCCATCCGTAGGGCCTGCTTCAAGATAATGGGTCGTATGGCGAGCGGTGCGGAACGAACGGGAGGCAAAGGTAGGCAAGGCGTTCCCCGTGCGGTTATGAGTCGAAGCGCAGGCCACAACGCCTGCAAAGTACGTATATGCAGGCTCTCTGCGGCTATCTGCCTTATCGATCATGAGGTTGCAAACGTCACTTGCAGGTGAATCCATGCAGCGGATCTCCACCTTCGGGCTTGACGTGCGCCCGCCAGTTACGCCAATTTCCCGGCCAGAGTCCTCCCGTGGCAGGCCATCATGCGACGCGATATCGCCATCGTCGTTTTTCCGGGCTTCCAGTTGCTCGACGCAGCTGGCCCGGTGGCTGTTTTCGAGATGGCCGAGCGCTTTCGGCCCGGCAGCTACACGGTCGAGATGCTGGCACCCGGCGGCGGCATCGTGCGCAGCTCATCGGGCGTCTGCGTGGCCGCCATGCCGATCGAGATGAGGCGATTTGACACCGTCATCGTATCCGGCGGCAATCTGGCGCAGGTCGAGGGTGATCAGGTCGAAATCGTCGGCTGGTTGGGCGGCGGTACGTGGCGGAGGGCGGCCGGCGTGTGTTCGGGCGCATTCTTCCTTGCCAAGGCCGGCTTGCTGGATGGGCGTCGTGCTACCACCCATTGGGCGGCCGCCGAGCGCTTTCGTTCGCTGTATCCGCAAGTGCGGCTGGATGCCGATCGCATGTTCGTCAGGGATGGTGACCTGTGGACCTCGGCGGGCATTTCGGCCGGCATCGATCTCGCGCTGGCCCTGGTCGAGGATGACCTGGGCCCCGGTATCGCACGCCGTACAGCGCAGCAGCTGGTGGTTCACCAGCGACGCCACGTCGGCCAGTCGCAGTACTCTGTCATCGTGGAGCAAGGCGGCAAGACGGGCCGTTTCGGTGAACTGGTGAACTGGATGCGTGCCCGCATCGGCGAGCCGATGACGATCGAGCGACTGGCCGAGCGCGCGGCCATGAGCCCCAGGAACTTTGCCCGGGCCTTCGTAGCGGAGATCGGCACGACGCCCGCGAAGGTCGTCGAAGGCCTGCGACTGGAGGCCGCCCGGCTGGCCGTGGAGACCAGCCACCTTCACCTGGACCATATCGCGGTCTCCACCGGATTCGGGGATTCGACCCGCATGCGACGAGCTTTTGTCCGTGCCTTCGGCGTACCCCCCCAGTCCCTGCGGCGAAGCGCCGGCGCCTGATTCCGCGCTGGCCGTTTTTGTCCGGAAATTGTCCTTGTGCGGTCCAGCCTCCCCGCCCTAAAAACGGCCACACCCTTCCAGGAGAGCAGGCGTATGCGTCCGGTCATGTTCGTTTCGGCGTGGTTGTTTTGCATGGGTGCGATACAGGCATCGGCGTCCCCTTCCCTGCCCCAGGACCCTGGCACGCGTCTGGACCA
>Ga0116228_10002366_pt1 | contig 16322 bp, 15 predicted proteins | sample S1TSphfallax_2_FD_89694 | JGI IMG/M metagenome (GOLD analysis project Ga0116228, IMG submission 89694) | Host-associated microbial communities from peat moss isolated from Minnesota, USA - S1T2_Fc - Sphagnum fallax MG | ecosystem: Host-associated > Plants > Peat moss > Unclassified | place...
CAAAGTATGGCCAGTTCACATGAACTAGTATTGTTGGTTAGTAGTCCTTATGTTATTCGGTTAATGATATATCTTGAATACTCTTTTCTACTTTCATATCCATTTTTGCTTTTACCATCCCATGTTCATTGATGGTTTTAATTCCTTCATCAAGGTTGATAAAACATGTACATCACAACACGGAGGTACATTAGGAATGGCATGTCACACATTCACACTTAGAAAAGAAAAAATCCATTAGTATATTTAAGCTTTAAACCTCGAGGAGGACATACAAGTTAAAGGAAACATGTGTTCTTTATCGTCCAAACTCCAACATATTGTCATATAGATAAACAAAAATCTTATACTATTTTAATTTAACAAACAAGCTTAAGTAAAAGTGGACAACATTGTATAAAGTAAAACAAAAACAAGGATGCCCATAAAACCTCATTGGCAAGTCCAATATGTTGAAATATTTTCATACCTTATGTGAAAGTTCTGACTCTCTACCTTCAATTCTCCTTTCAAGAAATAGATGAACGCTTGTTCTATCTTCCATGGACCGCACACTATTGATTGAACTTTTGTAAAGAAACTGCAAATGTCAGTTGTACATGCATGCTGTCAATGGTCAGTGATGGTTGCACCCTGTACAGCACCTCCACCAACAGCACAATAATGACCTGTAACTTGCAATTTGTATGAAATTCAAGCCCCAAATGGCATGAATTTGAATTTGAACCTTAAAACATACATTGGATCCAGCACTCTCCTAAAGGGCCGGGCCAGTAAAGAAATATAATTGCCTTGGATTGGCCAGTCACAATAATTGGTCAATATGATGGCATTAAGTGATCCCTCACTCTCTGCTGTCCACTCACATTCATGGATGTACATGATTTTGGGTGTGGTAAACACTAATAGAGAGGCCCACATACCAATGCTCTCAAGACCACCTCCCGCTATGAACCCTCTAACTTGCTTGATTCATGAATGCAACAACCTGTATACGGATAGAATTATTCAACATACCTAACATTAGACCAGCAGACAGAAATTGCCAAAGCAAATACACTGCGTAAGATATACACAGAGGGGAAAACATTAATTGAAAGGAATACAGCAATCTACTTCAATGGCTTAAGGCACTTGATTTGCTGAGTCCTATCAGCCTGATGAAAATAATCCTCTTGATGCCTATTCCATCAAGTCACAACATTTTTTCTTTTACACTGTGAAAGCTTTGACAACTGTTTAGAGAAAGCCAGATTTATCCTCTGGAAGACTCCAGGTTCCCAGAAAAGAGGCAGCAAAAGTAACGATTGCCACCATTGTCAGAAAAGTATGGAATGATATGGGAAATTTTTTTTGTGAAAATATGAACTTACAACAATAAAAAGTGTCAGATGTGATATCTCATGTTGCTTCAGATTCTTCCCATTCTAGCACTTCTACTCCCTTGTCATCTGCCTCCACTTGCGTTGTAGTTAGGTCCAATGGAACATCAAGTGGTGGAGGCACCTGTCAGACACCCATTGAAATGCATCATAGTCAAATGGTAGGGAAAACTGCTTGTCTTCATTGAGATGTCTTGCTCACTGCATCACTAACAGTGAACTGATGTGAAACTGACCATCTTCAATACAGGACCAGGAGAAACAAGGAATTTAGAGGAAGAGAGGATTGGAATACCACGTGGCGGATAAGTGGCCAGTCGATCCCTCTCAAAAATGGGTGTGCTTTTATATCATTGGCACCTCTGCGTGACCCAAGCCTTTTGCTTGGATCTCTCTGTAACAGCGCTCTCATGAAATGCCTCACTACCAAACTTACCTGCAAACATCCAATATAGGATTCTCTTTTCACTTCCACTCTGTTACATGATTCCATATGACTAGTATCCTCAAGAGTCTTTTGCTACCTCAAACAACACTCTTTCTCCTCCTGCCATGAGCTTCTCAAGTCCCATGTCTTAAACTCACATCTGGAGTTGGACAGCACATCTTCCCAAGATCATGTGGACAACTCCCAAAAAATGCTTCTGGATTTTGGGCACAAGCGAAGATTCCAGTGACCCCATTGGGCTTTCACCAGCTGTGCTGACTTTCACTGCATTGTTCTAGGATAATGAGTGGTTTCAAAGTAAAAATGGCAACACACAATTTCAACACTTACAGGGATGCTAGCAGGAAAAGTAAGATCTTTCTCCAAAATATTTGTGAATGTCTTTTGGCGGTTGCGACCTCGGAAGGGAGTGCGCCCATAAAGCATCTCATACATCAGAATGCCTGCCACACATTTTTGGAGTGACTTTACTCTTCTATGTCATAATACAAGCCTTTTAGGAGAATCTAGATTTCTGCTGCAGACATGAAGGCTGAGCATAGTCACAAGGGAAAAAAAAGACACATACCAAGAGCCCACCAATCCACTGCACTACTGTGCCCTTGTCCTGTAATGATTTCCTGCAAGCCCATGAGCACATAAGAAATTGAAAAGAAGTCTGATGTACATATGTTTGCAGCAATATTTGGTGAAGGGAAATTGCAGATAGAGAGATCAGATTGGAGAGACTTACAGGGGCAATGTACTCTTCAGTTCCAACAAAGGAGTTGCTAGGTGTAACAGGTTCTGCAACAAATACAGGGAGTTGTGGAGCCTTGTGTTTCCTACTCCGACCAGGAGGAACCTCTGGAATAACAATCTGCACCATAATTGCTCCCGGCCATATTAGTAATTGAGCTACCTCCAGATAAGCCAAAACTAGAATTTGGAGCTAAGTGGAAGCTCATTACTCCAGCAAAGGACGAAAGCAAAATTACTTAAGTCCAAAACAACTCTGTGTTACTGCAATGACTCACTCTACATTTTAACATAAAGCACTCAGTGCATTTTTTAGTGTAGTTCCAGGTTGTCTGAAATGGCAGAACCTGCTCTATGCAAGGCAGCCCTATATGGAGGCACCTTATGTGTGTATGAAGGCACCTCACATGCATAAGGTGCTTCTCTACAGGGGCTCCCTCACTCTTTATGCTGGGTCATGCCCTGACAGCAAGGCATTACACCCTCAGTGTTCAGGGCAAAATTCCCTGTTGTCAGGACATTACCTTACACATTCAATTGTTGCAGAGGTCTTGAAGATTGGATTACAAAAAAATCAAAGAGGAAGTGAACCTGTGGTCTTGAGGTAGTCAGAAACGATAAGTCAAAATCTGTAAGTTGTATATGTCCATTTGCTTGAAGAAGAACATTCTCCGGTTTCAAGTCTCTGTATACCACCCCTGCACCCCATTTCTCTTTAACAACACTATTCGTGAACTAGTCCCCACAATCTTGAGGTGTTGTGATAGTTATTTCCCATAGCAACATGCACAGCCACTAACTCAAGCAAAATAAGTTGTGATTATCTAGACCAAGAAATTCCTTCCTGGAGTACAAAAAAGATGAATGGCCTAGAATGCTAGTGACCATACCCACACAATGCAAATACTCCAGAGCTATGACAATTTCAGCAGCAAAAAAACGGGCAATTTCCTCCGAGAAAACTTTTCGTGGTTGCCTTTCAAGAAGAAGGAAAAGCTCTCCGCCCGGGCAAAAATCCGTTATCAAACAAATGTGGGTTTGAGTCTGCACATTCCAACTTTACATAAGCCAACGATATTCCACCCATTCCACGTATTTTAGCTCTCAGAATGAAACGAACATGAAAGTAGACATATAAACAATAAACAGTTATGAAGAACAAATTATTTGGCACCTGAAAGGAAGCATATAAAGTGGGCAGGAATGGGTGGTCCATTATTGCCAAGATCTCCCTCTCTGCCCTCGCTCTATGCACCTGTTAAAATACATAAACAGCCTTCAGTTTTTATAGAGCTCTCTACAGTTTGAAGTAGAAGGCAATATGTAAACAGAGACTTGAAACATAAGAATGCTTGTTTGGAATGCAGCTGCAAATGTAGACTAGAAAGATGATTGTGAATCTCATATATTACTTGCCACAAGACCTGTCCCTAACCTCTGTATCTGATCTACAGTGTGAGAATATACCTTATTCCGACTTAACATCATGCTTTTCTCCATAGCCTTCATGGCAAATACTTCACCCGTCTCTCGTAACTCCACCAAGTGTACACTTCACATGTTTCCACGGGAATCTCTGGTTACTATTGGTATACAATGGAAACTGGCACAAGATCTCAAATGTAGAACAGTCAGGACATCATTTTGTCACAGGGCACTCACACAGAACCTTCTGGCAAATTCAGTATGGACAGCAGTATCTGAAAATGGACAATCTCAAGCTTACAAATGGTAACTCTCTTGCTGTATATACCAGTGCTTGAAAAACTATGACATTTTAAGAAATATTACAAGGTATCCATGTTTATTTTATTTCATAGTCACCTTCCAGTATCTCCACATCCAAGAGGTTTGATTGGTCGAAAATCCTTCAATCCCAAATTTTGACCGTTGCTCCTCACCTGTGGGGCCAACCACAAAAGTTATCTGTCACAACCTATGGCCATTCTCACAGAGCTAAATTCTCTCATGTAGCACTGCAATGAAAAGACTAAAGCTTGATGCAGGCGCTATTGTATGGAAATGAAATTTTGAACAAGAAAATGAAATGTGCAAAGCCATTACCTCATTGATGGCAGCCCAAGACTTGGATTGTCTACTGTGAGGCTTTGGAGATACACTTAATGAATGCTTTGCCCATAAGTCCTCTGGTTTCTGCCAACCATGATAAAGGTGGTGAACACAACCACACATTTACAAATGGAAAAATACAGCTTGACAAAGTAGAAGAGCATGTATTAGCAGCCAGCAACAAAAAAAGGTTCATCAATACCATATTTGCATCTGGAAGCTCACGCATTGCTCCATCGATGTCCTTTGCTGTCTCATGCACCTGAAGGATTACAACCAGTTGCATGTGTTCACACCAGTCTAACTGCAATCTTACTGCAGCAGTAGCTTGTACCAAAAAAGGCACTGAATTTGTCAAGTCAATGTCAAAATACTGAAAAGTTGATCAAATTGTAGAATGGGTAACTTGTTAATTTGGACAGTCGGGTCAGTGAACTGACTTTTTGCTTCATCAGTATCATCTGGCAATGGATAAGGCTAGAAAGAGACTCAAATTTCATGCCATCCAGCTCTGAAATGGGAAACATATGTGAAGAACAAAGGGCTAAATAAAAAGCATAATTGAGAGCACTGTCAGTGTTAACACTGCAAGGGCAATGGTGTGGGAATACCAAGAGAAGAAGACTTTCAGAGAAGACGGTAAGATGAAGGGTGAAAATGAAGGCCCACCACTTTGCTGCCATCTTTCTCTGTCTTTTCAGAAAGACGCTTGGTTTCAGATTCTACATATTCGCTCCCATCAAGTTGAACTCCAATAAAGTATTGCAGCTCCCCCTGTAAAGATCCTAACAGTCTTGTCAAGTAGGCCATGTTGAATCATGTGTTTTCACAAGGCACTCTATCTTGGCATCACTTCAACAGCAGTGATTAACATGAACAAGTGATGTTTGAAGCCTGACTGAGCACTATTTGAGTTCAAATGTCTGTATTGATGTAATGCACACCACACACCCTGTATGTAACACCTAAGTCATCAGATCAAGAACTTCATCTTCAGCCCAATGAATCAGATTGTTCTGTGTGACCAAGGATGAAACTCACATTCTGGTCACGCATAGCCTGCAAATGAAAGAGGTTCCAAAATGGCCTTCCTGCACCCACAAGAACATGAACAAGAAATGAGCATGGTTTCTGGAGCCCTTTTATTGAACAACTCTCCATTACATGACTACTTACCTCTCTTCCATGCCTGCTGCATACATAAATAGTGGGGAACACAAAGGAAATAGTTCTATATCTGAGCAACTGAAGGTGACATGCATTAAAAGTTGCACGAGAGCTTAGAAATAATCAGCATTCAGTTTGATGGAAACCAATATTGGCTGCCATGGGCTTCAACTAATATGTTTGGTAAATCCAAAGTAAAACTGATTTGGCCACCAGAGACTTGTTGGAACCTCTATAGCACAGGTTTCCAACACTCCAGGGCAGTTGATGTCAAGGCTTCAGAACATAGCAAGACCAAGGCATTCCACCACTCATATTTTGAGATGCCAGGTCCTGAACATGGTATCCAGCCCAAATAAACCTTCCACAGCACCAGCAGCTGGTGGACCAAATAAGAATTGCTGTATATACATCTGAACTGAAAATGGAATAAAACAGAAGTGGGGCACATAAAATGAGTACCACTCTTAGTGTAGTTGAGCAATTGCACAGTGATGTCTTTTCGGGCAGATATGGCATCACGGATCTGCTGGACTGTGTTCTGATCTGTATCTGGTCCTTGCAAAAACCTGAAATTTAAAAATAGTATGACTCCATGCCAAACAGTGTTTGCAAAGAAAGTGAAGAAACCGGTTGCAGTTGAGTGGAGCGTCAAATGACTATTGATTTACTCTTTCATTTAAAGAAGTTTGAACAGGATATCTATAGAATTGAAGAGAAATCTCCACAACAACAATTTGACAATAGCATAACAATCAGTGCAATCATAACCTTTTGAGAGTTACTCACAAAGTGTCAGACCATCACCTGCTACTTGTGATGAATAGCAGGGATGAGATACCATGACTACCTACCGATTTCATCAGCTTCCAATGGATTGGGTAGATAAGTACACAATTTAATCCACTGAAATTTTCAAGCAAATGACCATACAATATCTGTGTCCCCAATTTCTATCACATTTCTGGAAGCAATGTGAAAACTCAATTTGAACATGACTGAAATTGAAGTTATAATTGGGACTTTGGGGATTGAAAATCATCATCTGTAAACATGAATTTGTTTCATCTTCGTGTTGGTGTAGAGAACAAAAAAACTCAAAGGGATCAAAGAATACTTATGCTAACCATAAAAAAAAAACTACCAAAGAAGTGTCACAATGGGAACCTGAGACCAACTGACAAGGAAAAGTTATTATCAACTTAAAGAAAACCATTAGTCGACCAGGGTTGTGACTACATCAAGGTGCAATTTGCCACATTCTGCAAGAACTCTGAATTAGGCACCTTGTGCCAGAAAAAGTACTTGGATGGGTGAGCAACTAAGATTTTTGATGGTGCCACCATGTAGACCCCACCTCCTGAAGGAAGTAGTCGGTACAGCTAAAGGAAGAGGCTCTCAAGCAAATCAGCTTCAGTTTGTGTTGAAGTTTCTATTGTTTTACTGTTGACTAGGACCTTGCCATAGAAATATGCTGGAGTTACAAAAAAGATCTGATCATCACAGGTAAGATACCTGCAATTCCTCAAAAGAATCCCTGTACAAAGAAATATCTGTACCCAATATGCTGACATTATTTATCTTGGGCCTGTAGTGTTAAAAAATAAAATAATAGTCCTTCACTGTAGCAAAATTGAATTTGGTTCCTGTTTCCTTGGTGAGAGGAAGTCCTTGTAAAATTGTACTCAACAGAAAGTGGAGCATCACTTGGTAATAGGCACAAACCTGCAGTTTCTTCCCAGAATCTCCTCTCGAGAGTATTCTGTCAACTCCAAGAACTCATCTGAGGCAAAAATCTGCAAGACAAGAAAATGTTCCAGTTGTTACAATGTGTACCAGCATCAAAAGAATTCACACTATTACTATCCTTTCATAAAGATTCATCTGACACAAATATATGAAGGAAACAAGACAGAGATCATTATGCTATTAATAAAACATCCTCTAGCGCCAAGGAGCAGATTGTGAGGGGACTATAACATCTGCAAACTTGTCATTACAGATCAAGAAGAATGATGATCCCAGGGAAATTTGTAAACTTTACAATAGGGTTATCTGGAAGTCGAGGATCTGTAATGACAAAATTTTTGGCAATTCGTTCCAGAGTTGTGGCCAAATCAATGCCCCGTCTTATTTCCTTGTTCCTCTCTGCATCATCAAAGCTCTCTGGCTTGTCGTCGCTTAACATTAGTAACTCTGGATCGATATCCTCTTCCTGCAGCACTGCTTGCTTAGCCAACCTGAACAAGTTGGAAATCAGCTTCAGGTCAGGTATGAGAGATTTCAACCAAATTGAGCTGGTGAGTTGAATACAACATTGCATAACATATTTAGCATGCATACATGACACACACTAGATTACGTACATAGACTGCAGATACCTTTTCTAGCAATCACACTGAGAGAATCTGAACTACAATGGTAAGGAACTTGTAACAATATTGAACCAGGTTTAGAAAAAAGAAGTTTTGGAAAAGTGGATGTACCCAAGTAGTGACAAAAAACCAGAGGACCGCCGATGTCTTCGTTGACCAGCGTCACTGTGAGAAACACCTTCCAAAACATTTGCAAACTTGGACTCACTTTTTGATTTTGGAAACTTTTCTGTGGATGCATGCTGAATTCCATCAGGCTGAGAAGACTGTGAAGCACGCCGTAAGGCAGTGCCTGCCCCTTGTTGTGACACAGGTGCTGCCACCACATTCTCAGCTTTTTTAATAGACAAGCCTTCCTCAATGATTTTTGATGGAGTATGGGAATTGGATTCCTCAATGGAGAGATGTGGATACTTGAATACTCCAACCAAATCTGTGACTGACTCAGTTGCCTTCTCCTGCAGCCTTGCTGTTTCACAACACAATCCAGACCACACATCATGGCCTGTATTTGTTGCTGTCCCTTACCCCATGTGCAAACTTTGGTGCAGTCAAATGAAATCATTGATTCCCAAACACTTCAACAATTACCCCCAAAAATAGGGACATACAAAATTGAGAGAGATTTGCTCATTTTATCCCATGAAAGATTATCTGAAAAGACAACAACCAATGAATGAAGGAGCAAAAGTCAAATGTCCATCCAGAGCACAAAGGTAAGAAAGTTAATGATCATGATAGGATGAAGGGAAAACTGACCATCATATCTGATTAGGGATTCTGGCAGACCATTTGGGCGCAGAACCTTCTCTTTTTTGCCTTCTGTGTGCTTGCTCACCTCCACCTGCATTCTGCTCCCCTTCCACATCCATTTCTACTCAATTGTTTTTTTCTCTCTTGGTAGCATTACTGTATAAAGGAGTAAAAAGAGGAAGTTTAGCACTTCATAGGAAGTTGTTGGAGTTCCACCTTTTCCTCTGTAGAATGTACCTGCTCTCTAACTAAGTGTTTTTTGATAGCCCAATGACAAAACAAGTATCAACTCACACAAGTCTCAATTTATCCACAACCCATGATCCTTTTTCCAGCATGGATGGATCAATTTCTGGTGGATCTTATGAGTGTGCATAACATAATTGCAATGTTCGAAGACTAAGTGACTATCTTGGTGCTATTTGTTCAATAACCACATAAGGGAAAGAAGAAAACATCTGGAGAAGGCTGGTGAGTGAGACAGGGAAAAAGAAAATGTTCACCAGCTAGACAGTTTTTGCACAATTGCTAAGGTGCTTTTTCTCTTGTTTGGTTCACAGAACAATGAGGAGTTGTCAAGTACAGTCCTATAGTATGTCAGAATGTTCTGGCAGGAAGCTGCCAGGATACGGCTCTTCTAATGGATGGTCTTCCAAGTCAAACAATATGGTGGCTATTAGCTTCAGGGACTAATAATGCTCACCCAATAAACTTGAGAATTTTTCCATCATCATCTTTGATAGGAGTGATGGTGAGAAGATTCCAAAAAGCTGATCCATCCTTTTTGTAGTTGAGCAAGCGCCCACAAAAGTTCCTCCCCATTTGCAATGCTTCCCGGATTTTCCTCACATCCTCTGGGTCTGTCTCAGGTCCTTGCAAAAACCGGCTATGACAATAGCCCACCAAAAACATTTAGCAAACATAGTAAGAGTTTCCACCATAAGCTGATTTTCAAAACTCTCACATAATTTATATTCTCCAAGCATTGAATATGAATGAGACTAGATCAAAAGCATCTCTTTCCTTTGTGGATGTCCTAAACTTCCCAAGGGGACACAAAAAGCTCTGGACCTGAGAGGACACACCAGTTCCGACCAATGACTTCCTTTGGAGAGTATCCTGTCATGTTAAAAAATCCAGCACTTGCATAAAGTATTGGAAAATCAGGCTGTGTTGCATCAGAAACAACAAAAGTCTGTTGAAATGTAGATAAAGCGTCCATAACATTCTGAGAAACACGTGGTATATTAGATGTCCCATCACTGCCTGCATCTGATGCTTCTGAAGTACGATAGGACGCTCCAGTAGTTGGGAGTGTGAGTGAAGTCCCTGATGTCCGGTAATCAGTGGACCTCTGGTCACCAGATCTACGATCCCCTGATTTGCGGATCCCCACTCCCTGTGTCCTTCCAGTGTGAGCATCTGACTTCAGCACTAGGCCCCATTCCCCAACCCGGTCTGCCATAACACTGTCTGTGATTTCCACCTTCTCCGACTCTGGATCTGCCTTGGATGTTATCTGCAGCATAAGAAAATTACACATAAATAACTTTAGCCTCCAGCATATCATTCAACACAGAAAGTCGTTGTTTGGACCTTCCAGCCCTTGCACAGCTAGTTTGATACTTGTTGCAATTGTCACATCTTCTGGATGCTACAAGCAATCACCCTGTGATGAGACTGCATGTGTGGGAAATAATCAGTTGTGCAATTGAGACATCCCGATTCATCAACAGCAAGAAAATGGGATGAAATATTAGTAGTATCTGCTTCTCTCAGAAGGGAACAAATTTTGATTTCTCATTTCAAAAGTCAAATTGATAAGAAAATGCTTCCAAGTACCAAACTCAGCACAAGCACAGTACCAAGATCTGCAGATATACACAGGGTATCATCACCTATTCTGTGTCATGGAATGTATCAATAGAGGGACTTGATTTACCTTGAGGACATTGCTGTCAGAAGAGCTTCGAACATGTTTGCCTGCATCCAGTTTTTCATCGGCAGAAATTTCTGGCTCAGCACTTACCCCACCCCATGATTTTTCTAAAGAGAAAGGGCCTTCCCCTTCCTCTTGGGGGCCACTCTGTTTCACGAGTGGCACCCCTCTAATTTTGGCATCTGTTTCTTCAGCTGCCTTCTGTGGCCCCAACTGTTCTTCATCCTGCTCCTCAACTGGTGGATTCCCAAAAACAGACCCCCCTGAGAGGTAGCGAGCACTTAGTGGAGCACCCCCAAATACTTCTATGGAGCCCCGCTGTGTCCGGGAGAGGTCTGGCCTAGGTGCAGGATTTCCCCAGCCTGACAATCCTGGGTGTGGTCGTGGAGCTGGTCCCTGCCCAGACATACTTGACGAGGAAGTGTCCAGAGTGGGCATCACTGCTGATCGTCAATGAACTGTTGAGATGAAATCTGTCTGCAGAACAGTGGACTAAGTAATTCAAGAGACAGAAATAAAACCTATTCCCAGAGTATTGAGTATGAGGAACATGTGATTAATTACTTTGTTGAATTTCCTTTGTATAGGCAAACCATGGTTAAACTCGGACTGCTGTACAGGATTGCCCAAATGACGGACCAAGATGACTGGTGCCTGATATGTGATCTATCTTTTGGGCTGGCAACAAAAGCTTATTGTGCTGCAAGTGAACATCAGGGGCTTGCAAATGAAAACAAAGTAACACTGAAATCAGAACGACAACACACACATAGACAGATTGTGTAGAGCAACTGTATTTCTTCACACTTCCAGAAAGATTAGGCAGAGTCACATGAGTCTTGAAATGCATGCTTCACAGCAAACAACCATAGCACAGAGTGCAGATTAGAAAACCACACACAAGATATCCTACAAATCTTTCATATTTGCTACATCTTCATACCTCCAAGAAACAAGAAGCATTTCACCCAGTCAAGGTTTCTCTGTGAATCAGTGTAGAATGCTAAGAGGCAGGGCCTCTGAACACAGTTCCTAGGGTGTTTACCTTCTAGCAACCCTGGAAGTGCAAGGATTCAAGTAGAAAGCCCATCAATTGAGTGCACATATGTGCATGTTGCAGCTCCAAGTATTCCAACTTCTATTGACACCAGAAACATAGACTGCAAACAATTCAGAAAATGACACGTCTGTAAAGGCCAGATTGAAAACTAAAGCCCATATCTTCCATAACCAGGCTCATGCAAACTGACCATCACAACCTAATTCATCAGATATTGAGCAAGGTTGTGAAAATGCATATGATCATGAGAAGCATTGTCTAATAAATGGTGTCTAAAGAGAAGGAGATTACTAATTCTGCATCCTGCAACATTTATACTCAACAAAAGAAGACGAGTACCTTGTGTCTTGTTCCAAGGTGAGACTAGCAAGACCGAGAGGAAGGGTCTAAATGAAAACAAATCTGAAGTTATTATCTGCAGTAGAAACTCCAATTTCCTGACACAAAACTCAAGTATGAGAAAACCTACACACCGGATCCAAAGGGCCATGGAGTCAGATCAAGACATCAAATTCTCTAGACTTTGAAAAAATGTGACCTCAGTGACTCATGACAGAGCGATACCCTCTGAAGTCTTGCTCAATCTACCGGTGCCACATGATCCACTTGCTGCTGTCTTTAGTCCCTTGTTTAGTTTGTAGCAGAAATAGGTCTGGGCATCCCAGCTGTGCATTTGGAGAACCTAACCTTTTTTCCCCAGGTGTGTTTTCAATCTCTTGAAAGTATTAGATGGACAGCAGAAGCTTTTTGTCCTCAATGCATTTGATCATGCAGTATGCCAAACTGGTCCTCTCCTTGACAAGGACCTGATTCAGCATTGGCACTCTGCTTGCTGAGACCACAGTCTGGTAGGAGAACGATAGAATTTCTAGTTGGAGGCGTTTAACTCTATCAGCAGGTTTAAGAAGAGTTAAAGATGCGAATGCCATTACTGCCTCCATATGCAAACTTGCTGAACTGTTGCTCTAAACAGTCAACAAGGTGGCAAGTTGCTTGAAATCCAGAGAACCTGGGCAAAGGGAGGAGATGAGGAAAAAAAAGTGGATAGACGATGGACAATGATTTACACAGGCCACCATGATTGTGACAATGCTGCACACAAGAAGCTAACCATCTAAGATGAGGACGACTTTTCTCGGAATAAAAGAACCTTCGTCGTTGCAGGGCGAGAAAAAGAGACAAGGAAAAAAGAGAGGAAAAAAATTCGAAGAAAGAATGCTACATCAACAGCAACAGAAGCAGCGGATGGACACACACACACACCGCAAAAGAAAGCGACGACACACCTAAAAGTGTACATCCCTGCAAACAAAGAAACAAAATGAAAGCGAGCAATAGCCACAACAAGGACCGGATTACAAACAGTTTAGAGAGCAAATGACAAGAGAAAAAACAGAGACAACAACAAAAGGAAAGCAAGTAGAAAGAAACGAGCCGCATCAAGGTGACACAGCGTCATCTCCTCCTCCTCCTCATCACCCTAACTGCTACTGCTACCGCTACCGCGAGGATGACAATAAGCTACTAAAACCAGGAGACTATGGAAGCTTGATAGCCTCAAAAAACTCAACAATTCAGCACAAACTCATACGAGCTATCCTTTCACACATACATAAAAGAGGCCAAGGAAAGCAAGAGGTAGATGAAGAATTCGACGAAAGCATTTGGCCGTTTGCAGACGACAAGAGAGAACTGATAGAAAATGTTTCTCTCACCTGTATACCAAAGAAGAAGCAAAGGAAGAAGAAGAAGAAATCCCCGCCCCCCCCCACGACGTTCCTTATACTTCGCCACAATGATCATCACCTGCCACCAAACTTTCGGCGTCTCAGACTGACGACAGCGTCAAGCTAACGAGCAACACATTAAATCCAGAAAAAACCTTCCAACAGATGCCACAACATTTAGCAATGTTGCTGCTCGTCTTTTTCTGCCGCTGCACTTGTGCAAGAAGAAGAGAATTGGGAAGCAAGCACAGAATTGCAATGCAAAAGGAGCAGCCCAGAAAGAGTGTATAGAGAGAGAGAGAGAGAGAGAGAAGGATAATAGGCTAGTGGCTAAGTTAAAGAAGCTGGAGAGGTAAGTAAAAGTAAGTTAGGCAGTGGAGTCTTTGATAAGGTTTAATAATCCAGTGTGTTTTTTTAATTTGGCGATATTTTTAATTCAGAAAATGAATATAAACACGATTTCGGTGATTTCGGGCGATTTTTAGGGATTTTTTCGCCAATTTTGGAAATAAAGAGAATTATATTAGCCACATCTAGACTTAGTCACTTCTAGTAGGACTTCTGGTAACAGCACAGCAAGAACAGTCGCCATTTTAATGCTAATTTATGCTTTGGGTCGTCGCCAGTGGACCTACTTGAGAAATTTGAAATTAAAAATTAAAAAAAATCCTTGAACTTGAACTCTACTTCTCTTCATCTCAGTAAAATAGAGGAAGTAAGAAATCTGCTAAGCCTATTTAGGTGCCTATTTTTATACCTATGCCACCGAATGTCAGCTGAAAACTAATTCTTTGCCTACTCACCTACCTAAGTTTGGTACCAGGGTTGGTAGTAGGAATTCACAGTGTTTTTTTTTAAAAAAAATTTTCCACTTTTTTGATACAAAAAATTTGGCGAAATTTAACAAAAAATTAGTAAAATTAGTCGAATTTTGCACCAGGAAAAAAAAGGAAATTTTCCAAAAATTTCCCAATTTCTTGGTCAAAAATTGACGAAATTTCGCCAAAAAAGAAAACATTGCTAGGGAAGGGTATTTTCACCAGGAAAGTAGGTACCTAGCTAGCTACTAAGGTAGAATCTAGATAGGTGGTGAAAAGCACTAACATTATAGTTGTTAATGCAGCCAGTACAAGAGAGTACTGCTGCAATTTTTTCCCCAGTCTGCCCTTTGTCCCATATTTTTTCACCTTGCTATACCCCCATGTTATATATACATGTTTGGGGGCATGTAACATGTTTTCTGGCATGTTGTGAGACCCTTGGCACATGCTACCTATCATGTTTCCATGCCCCTTGGTACTTATAACATGGGAGTTTATGGGTGCAAAACATGATAAGGTGAAAAAAATATGGGGCAAAGGGCAGATTGAGGCAAAAAAAATTTGCAGTAAGAGGTATAATATGTCTCTGAGTGTACACGTTATCTGCCCAAAGTCTGTATAATAAAACAAAAAAAAAAATTGTGTCTGGGCAGCACCAATATTGTGTCTGGTCATCATCTCTAGACACATCTTGGTTGGGCAATTGGGCAGTCGGTCAGGGATAAAAGAAGCAGACGATAATTTGGTACTGTCTGCAATAAGGATCCATAGCTGATTTAACATCCATCCAGCAGCACTCCATTCACTGGATGCCCCCCCCCCCATAAATGACTCTGTTGTGGATGAACCTTAACTCCAAGTTAATGTCTAGTTTCACCCTGGTAACCCTGGGGTCCAGCAACCTGCCCCAATCTGAATATTTCAGAATTTTAACAATACCTTTACCCTAAGGTCAAGTTTGTCATCAAATAATCCTCAAAATAGTGAAATGAATTTTTATGAAAATATGAAGTAAAAATGTTGAAAATCATCATTATTATAATTTACACTCTAAATTATAGGTTACCAAGCATTGGGTATCACAGATTTTTTTTTTAATTTAAAAAAAAATCACCCTTAGCTATATGGCCTTTACCCTACACAGAACACACACTCAAAGAGCACCAGAAGTGCACATGGGTGGTCTTGTCTTATGTTAAAGTGGGTCATGTACTGATTCTTGCACATTGTCCAGTATACGGCATTCGTCAATTACTACTCTCAGAGAATGTTCAAAGGAGACTAGACTGATTTTTCCACTGTTATGATCGGACAAGGCCAAATAACAACACGGAATGGGCCCCTTGGTGAACAATTCTGCCAGGCATTACCTGTCTAGTGATCAATTCTGCGATGCTAGTGGCAACTGGGCTTGTCTTGTGACCGCTTTCGTGGCAGAATCGGCCACCTGGTTCCCTCTTCTCTCTAGTTCTAACGTTTCTCATCAGTTCATAGTCTTTATATTAATATAAATAAAAAGAATTTATTGTCTCTTTTAGCAGCCTTTATCTTTGGGTGCATAATTTCACATTGAAGCAAATTCAAATGCTTTTTTTGAAAAAAATTCGTCAAATTTCTCCAAAAAAAAATTTAAGATTTTTTTTTAAATCACCAAATTTCTATACATGTTTGAAGTAGGTAGCCAAAAATATATAAGGATGTTCAATTTTTTCTCTTTCGTATTTTTAATAGCCAAATTTGAATAAATTGACCTATGGAAGATCGTGACTTGAGCTACATCACAAAATTGGAGGGGAAAAAAACATCATGAGTCTTTAAACCAATTGTCAAAGATTTATTTTC
>Ga0116228_10002368_pt1 | contig 16318 bp, 10 predicted proteins | sample S1TSphfallax_2_FD_89694 | JGI IMG/M metagenome (GOLD analysis project Ga0116228, IMG submission 89694) | Host-associated microbial communities from peat moss isolated from Minnesota, USA - S1T2_Fc - Sphagnum fallax MG | ecosystem: Host-associated > Plants > Peat moss > Unclassified | place...
ATATGCAATAATATCCTTTAGTACATGTACTCATTAAGAGTGATAGGGATAATATATATAAAATCCCTCTTATTCTACTAGGAAGAAGTAGGTGTAAGAACCCTTCCCCTCCTAACCCTTCTCACCTATGTAGGTTTAGGTGTATGGTAAAGCTTAAGGCCACAGTCTTGACTGAAATAAGGTTTAGGGTTTAGGTGTTAATGATTGATCTTAGGGTTTAGGCTTCACTTGGACCAATCATTATGCTACGCAATGTGAAGCCTAGCACAAACTTAATTCCTATGAAGCCCATTGTGGAGGGCTTTACCTAGTGTAACGGTCGTCGTTGGATATCATTTTTCAATTTGTTTCCCATGATACTTGGCAAGTATCTAGATGGTACCCATTGGGTATCACGGGAAAACAGAATGACCATGCCTAGAGCCATTCCATTTTTTGAAGTTTCCCATGGGTTTTTACACTCTACAACTCACTCTCTAAATAAACTAAAAGAATCCTTGAAGGTCTTTACAATCATGTTAAACCTTTGTCTACCCATTTGGGTATTCACTTTAAGCACTCTTGTGGGCTTTATCCTAGGTGGGACATGTTGCCATTCGGCCATTCCACTTCAGGTGGGGTTAGTTCCACTTGTAAAGTGAATTTACACTGGGGAACATGCTTGGGACATGGATCAAAGGTGGGGAGAACTTGTTAAGCTCTGAAACGGGCCTTGGCAGGACCACTATGACCTTAAAAGTTTGCTCACTGCAATCAAAGGTGGCCTGGACTCATTCCAAAGAACATAAGAGGTGCTTTTGTTGGCCTTGCCTACCAGGGCAAGGATATAGTGTTTAGATTCGTTATAGAGTATAGTAGCTTAAGGGTTTTTGGCCCCTAGGTAATAATAATAATAATAGTTCTATTTTTATAAAATAGAGGATTTTGGAAAGATAGTATTTTGGCTTGTTTTGAAACTTGCAATTCGTTACAAAGTTATAATATCTTGAAGGATTTTGGTTTCTTTTAGAGGATTTTTTTGAAGAATACATTTTTTGCATGGTGAAATATTTGAGTTTTCATAATTCTTCTTTTGTCTTAAGGTACTTTTTAAATGTAAATGGCAAGGCGAAAATGTGACCCACCCCTTGTTTGAAAACCATAAGAGGTAGGCCTACTTATCCATGCTTTTATGGAAGCAAGACAAAAACTACAGCCAAGCCATTTACAATGTCAAGCAGCTGCTAGTGTTTGTCTCGTCATGTTGTGTTTGGTATTCCAATTCTGGCACCAGCAGCAACCAAAGTGGGGACGCCCATTCCATCATATCATGGTTATTATTTACTATTATTACTAGTTTTTGGGGAACAAACTCATGGTTGTGATTTTGGCAAGCAATCTAGGTAGGCTTTAGGTAACCCTATCTTGGGAGATCCATTTCAACATAACAAACAAACAAACAAGTAGGTACTCTTTGTACACTTTTTAAAGGTTGCGAGAATAAATATTTCTTGGATTTCTTTAATGTTTGATGGGGCTGCTGCCTCCCTCCCCTTCTCGGGTTTCTTCTTAAAGGTTGCGAGAATAAATATTTCAATGGTGTGGGAATATCTCTTTTGGAAGTCCCAAAGGTGTGGAATAAGTACATTTTTGCTTTTCTTTTTTAAGTAGATTTTTTTTTCCCTTTTTTTTTGGGGGGGGGGAGAAAGTAGATATTTATTTTTATTTTATATTTTTTTGTCTTCCACTTTCACATGTGCACTTATTAAACCAGATCCACCCAGCCACAACCCCCATATGTGGGCCAGGGTGAACCAGCTCCTACACTGGTACCAGCATCTGGTTCCCCCAAGGCCCCATATGTGGGCTTTCTATGCATGTCTACCACATCCATTTCCCTACCCATACCATAGACATGAAATATTGAACAATGTTGAGGGACTATTTGTTAAATGCCACCACATCAAAGTCGATCATGTTTTTGGCTTGGCCTTTTAAGGTGGTTATTGACTTGACATGGAAGAGTGGTTATGAGTGTCACTAATTGATTAGTAGTGTAGTTTTGAAATTCAATGTCATTGTTGAAATTTAAAGAGTTTCATGAGAGGCATCATTTTATTTCGACGACTATGGAGGTCCATGTTGCACATAGGTGTGATATGGATCATTTCATTAGAGAGTGTGCTTGTCTTTTTCATAATAAGTGATTGAAAGGTTTTTTTTTTTTTGTTTTGCATTCAATTTTTTAAATAACATGTTAGTATTGCTCTTCAACATGCCTTAGCCTTTGCTACAAAAAGGAAAACTATGTGGGTGAGAGATATTTGTTTTAGACCTCCTATTATTATTAGATCTGATGATTCGCATGTAAGTGATAGTAGAGGGATTTATGGGTGAGATAGCTTCCTACCACGAAAGGGATTAGCTCTCTCCTTTCTTTGGTTCTTGCGGGTTGTGCATCTTTTGGCTTTTCTTTTTTGCATTCCCTTTTGTTTTCCGAGTGATTTTTCCAACCATTGATTTTTTTTTTTTATTGGATTTTTTTTTGTCTTAACCTTGTAAGGCAAGGATAAAACATTGTAGCTTCAAGGGATTTTGCCCTTTTCAACAAGGCAAAATAATGATTCATCCTAATTTGGTTGTAAAAATATTCACATTCATCTTTTGACATTTGTTTTCTCTACCACCTCATCAAATGTGCACCTAGCACAATTGACTTTGTCACCAATCTATAATCACATAAGTAAATATGAAATGTTTTTTGTTCAAAATTGATTATGGCATCCATCATACACAAAAAAAAATCATGTAATCTTTTAAAAATGTGACAATGCGATTGAGAATGTTTAAATACACATATCATGATGAATATATTTTTTGGTTTTTTTTTTTTTTTGCATAAATGTGAAAAATAAATATGGAAAGAGAATACTTGATCACTTTTTCTTTGATAAAAAAAGTTATTAAAATTGTAAAAAAATAAAAATCATGTTACAAACATTTCCCTATTGGTTTGGTTTGGTAACAAATTTTTAACGTTTAAATAGGTTCCTAGAATATGTCATCATTGAATGTGAGATCCCTTTTGGGTTCCTCACAACTAATGTAATGTAAAAAAGATTTTAAAAACATGAATTTTTTTTCTTTTACAACACCATGATTTTTTAAAAATTCCCCTGGCTAAGACCAATTTATCACAAATATCAATTGTTGATATTAAATTGAAGTGAAGCGCCACATTGAGCCGCACATCTTGGAAAATCTGGGCCATTGCTGTCTGGATTAGACAGAAAAAACTTCATGTGTTGCCATTGAACCAAAGATCACCAAATGGCAACACAGCCTCAAACTCAATGAGTTGGTTGTAGTTATGACAACAATGAAGCCATTGAATGTGAGTTTACACATTTAGACCAACAAAATGAATTGTATATAATTTATTAGTTTTGCAACAAAGTTCATGTATCACACTCATTTCGATCACAATATATTTCAAAATATTGGCCATTTGGATGTATATATATATATATATATATAGGGGTTTCCCAATAACAAAAACACTTCATTAGAACAAGATAGTGGAGGTAAGGGGCAGTGTTGAGCAGGTATTTTCATATATCAGCTGGAAAAGGGTAAATAGAAATTGGTGGGTAAAGGTATAATATAGGCTTCAAACTTTTATAAATTGGGCAAGGGAAAAAAGGTAAATGATTAATGTGTATCATGTTCTCAAGGTAAGGGGAGGGGTAAATATTTCATCATTTACCTTATACATACCATGTGAGATTAATTGGTAAATTAATTAATCTCACATGCTATGTATAAGGTAAATGGCTCTAAAGTATAAGCTAATTTACCAATTTCAAAGTGGAAAATTGCTGAATTTTTTTTATTAATAATTAATTAGGGTTGAATCGGTGAGGCTAATAGGGTATGCAAGGCATGCTCTCCGTATTGGACTTCGATTTCACTCCGTCATGTCCAGATTCCTTCCTCACCCTCCTTTTTGTTGAAATTTGCACCTACCACAGAATTGGCAAAAAGCATTAGAGCCTCAATAGGTATCCGTACTTTTAACAACTACCTTCGATATTGAGCTTGCAAGGAATTACATCCCGTGAACCGAGTGCGGCCAAGTTCCTTGTCTGGTTCGTGATGCCCCACTAGTATGAAAGAAAGTTTGTGGCTGTACGAGTGGGAGGCCCCTCTGTACTGACCCGCCGAAAAGCCCCATATTTTGCAAGATGCAATGGCCACCCATGAGTTCATTAGGGTTAGTGTTTCTTGGTTGGCTTGCCAGGAAGCGTCTGGTGTAGCGTATTTGCATTTTCTTTCAGCATCAGGTGCCAGGAAAGATGAGCTTTGTTGTTGCAATATGGAGACAAATGGGGAGCTGACGAAAAGCAATAGGAACTAAGGTCCTATTGGTTTTAATTGTGTAGTTACGTGTAGGGTAAAGCCCTAGGGTGCGGTCAATCTCAAAATTAAGGGCCTAGAATGAGGCAATAGCTGAGTCTGGCCCCGCATTTTGGGAATGTCCCACACCCATGGGCTTTACTTATTGTAAAAAGCAAGGCAATAATTTATCATGAACCAAAACTATGTAAATCATGAGGTGTATGAATGGGAGGGTTCTTACACCTATAAGTAAGCATAATTTCCCTCCCACCCTTGAGGAGTAGGCACAATATCCCTCCCAATTTCTAAGAGGGAAATTCATGGATGTAAGGTGCCCTCTACATACACTACAAATTTTCTCCAACTACATTACGTAGTTTAAAAAGGGTTTGGGTCTAGGTCCTCCCAAATATGTTGCAATAAAGGTCTTTTTTTAGTAAAAGAAGAATATAATATCAAAAATCATAACTACATTATTGGTACAAGCAAATGTTACATCAATAATCAAGGTATTCATACTAGCTTGATATTTAATTTGAAAAATCCTTGACCTATTAAAACATAGTTGGTAGCAAATGCTTCAGTATTTTAAATATACAAACTTGATTGATATCTTTGAATATAATACCTACCCAACACTCTCAACCCATGACCATCTTGCTATTATTTGCAAGATGAATTCATTAAAAGGTCGTGTTCAATGTTGTCAAAATAGTTGCACAAAACTACAATATGGGTCATTAAATGAACTATGTCAAAACACTAGGTGAGTTACCTATCATTAAACATTAGGAAACTTTGGCCAACCATGATATCTTAGTGTGACCTTTGAGAAGCCTTGTGATGAAAGAGGACAATTATTTTGTTTTCATTATAGGCAATTTCTTATCATTGCAAAAACCTCCAAAACCCTTCACTAACCATGCCATGTTGGCACATCAATGAAAAAAGTCGTTTGCCTATTGGTGGAAGAAGTGGTTTGCAAAACAAGATTTGCACAAGTCAAGTCAGTAATGATGTCTAACAAAGTGCGAATACCATTTGTTATATCCACTGGTCATCATGAAAACTCGAGAAATGATGTTGAGAGAACATGTATTTGCTCGTGTAAAACATGGAACCCAACAACTTTAGCAATGGAGGCAAAATAATCTTGAATTGCATCATGTGTGGTCATGCACTCTCCCCCATGAACACAATGAAGTACGTGTATCTATGTCAAATTTATGGCATCGCTACATATGCATTGAGAAAGACCACGAGCCATGGGATGGGGGAGGCCCAATTTGGTGTGTAGTGCTAAAGTGAAAGTGTCAAAGGCCATCCTGAAAGATCTAATGACTAGGCGGGCAAAAAACCAAACATTTAAGTTTAGGCCTACACAAGATCTCAGCCAAATGCAATGACAATATAAAGACAACTATGAAATGATGTTGGAAAATGAATGGTTGTGCACACTCTCTGAAATGCTCTCCTAAAGAGGATCCATTCCCCTCCCTAATAGTTACTCAAATGGTGGGATAGAAACTCAAGCAGTTGGAGGTAGAAGGTCATGAGCCCACCTAAGGTGAGCCTGGAATCGAAATGGACTTAAATTATTACCCCTATAAACCCCAATAAAAATGGATGGCCATCTTGCAAAAATTTGGAGGCAATGATTGGGGTGACAAGCCTTCAACTCTCTAAGTACGCTACCAACGCGATAACTTCCATAGAAGCAAGACCTATTACACCTCTAGAGATGGGAAAAGAGGATTGTTGACAAACTAGGGAAGCCTTTGGACACTCCAAAGAACTTGGCCCTAAGAGTCTCCCATATACGCGAATGAAGGTTGAATAGAAGGAGGCTAAATGGCGTTGAAAATCCAAGAATGGCGAGAAAGAATGAGGAAGGTAATAAGGCCTTTGCATGAAACAACGAACGACAATCCCAAAAGCCACTTGCACATCCCCCAACCTAAGAAGGGCATCTATGTGTTGAACATCATCATTCACAACATCATGGAAAAAAAAACAAGTGATGGAAAAGGACCCCAAAGGAACACCCAAAACCATAATGCCACCAATAAAGGTGTAGAAACCTAATGGAGGTGAGAACCTTGAATGCAACTTTGAAGGAGACCAAACAACACATTTGTAAGGCTAAATTGAAAGGCTTGCCAAATCTAAATGGGAAGAAAAATGATGAAAAACTTGAGAGATAATTGAAGTAGGCCTAATGATGTGGGTGTCATTTACAAAAGAAGGAAACAAACAAGATGGGAAAAGGGTACCCGAATTACAAAGTGTGTGAAGTTGAACTAGTGCAAAAAGAGGACCACCCAAAGGATCCCCTAGACAAGTATTAATGGAAGACTAAGTAATAGATAGATTGCATTGAAAGGAATAGTGACTTTAAAAAAAAGGAGTTGGGGACCATAAAAGGAACAAACAAAAGGTATGAGCTAAGACAATTGCCCACCTACAACACATAACTCATATAATATAACCTTATAATGTATAATGTTGAAGGCATTTGCAATGTTTATACCTTCAACACCACCCAATCAAAGTGAATATTTAAAGCTACCTAAATATTATGCACCATTGCCCACATCATCTCTTGACTTGCATCCCCAAACTAGTGGGGAGATAAATGAATGATAAATGCATTACGAAATTAAAGGCAAAGGGTCCTTTCACCAATCAATAAAGAACCTTGCCTACTACTATTAGCAAATTGCTTCCAGAAGGTTGGCCAAAGTTAACAACTTGGTAACACTAAGGGCATTGGTTATACTCCCAAGGATACACCTTACATCAACATAATAACACACCAAGAATAATTGGGAAAAACCACTAACTAAATCTTGTTGGTCAAATACATCTTGAACGTGCTTGAATACCATGTCTAAAAGCCATATAGTTGAAAGGTGAGTTGAATGGATGAATTTCAACATGAACATGTCTAAAAAAAATCCAAGTTTGCCTTTAGCTTGAATTCCATCAAAGAATCTGAACATGGCAAGGACAAATCTAGAGGATGAAAAGCTTACAAAACAATAATGGTTTTTGAAGAGGTCGAAGTTGGTGCTAAAGGGGCAAATGCCCTCATAGCACGAACATACTCCCATGTTCGCCTTAAAACTAAACTCTGACGAAAATGATGGGAACCCAACTGGGGAAAAAAGGATGAAAGCTCTAGGGGAAAGGCACCATTTGAACAAGGGGGGACTAAAGGTAAAACAACCATTAGGGCTTGTGCACGCAACAAATGTTCCACTTGAAGCTCCTTCCAATTGCTAACAAAAAAATTCCATAACTGAATCCTAGTCTCCATATGCATAGCCTTCTTCCTTCAAGTATGCAAAAGAAGGCACCATTAGGGGAAATGATTTTTTTAAATGTCAAACAACAACATCATTCAGGTCTTGCACTATGCGGTCCAAAGGAAATCTAAATGATAGCTACACCTTTCACCTTAAAACAACTAGGATGCAAGAATACAATCGAAGCCTAGGGAACCACAATAAAAAAGGCTCCAAAGGGATCCAAACTTGATATCCATGCCCAAGTTGTTAGAAGGGGGAATGGGGCTTGGAGGGATGGTGTACCATCAGTGCCCCCAAGGAACTAGCCTGAAAAGGTTGACACCATTTTTGATGGTGTGCTAAACCAAGGTGCATAACTAAGGCCCCACAATCGAAACACGAGGTATCGCATTAAGGGGGGGGCTCAACTCATAATCTTGACATGCACTAAAGGTACAATCAACTCACAAGTTTGAGACACTTTAATTAGACAAAATAGGATTGAAATAGAAGTTGTAATGACACAAGGTAAAGAGGGAGGGGACAAAATTATAAAATGAATCCCTTATGAAAGGGCAATAGGCTAAGGGGCCTTTCCTAGGGGCATGAGTGGGGGAAAGGAGCTAGGGGACACATCTCTTATGAGGGGAAGAACATCCACCAAAATTTATGAATGACCAAATGATGATGCTCTATGATGTATGTCATCATTATTTAAAAATCCACCAATGCGTTCCTAAATGTTCTATTGACACTACTCAATGTTCTACTAACATTGTTGAATGTTCCATCAATGTTCCTAACTATTCCATTGATGTTATTCCATATTCCAATGACATTCCTCCATGCTCCATCAATGATCCTCAAAATTTCACGAACATATGATGATACTTTACTCCCTAACAATGTCTCAAAGTGTGCAACATTTCCTTGTTACATTTATGAACAATGTAAAACTCCCTTGGCGAGTGAGAAATATCACATAGTGGCAACAATGTTAATAGGTGCGGCACAACAAGAGCCCGCATATGATCTTGTTTTTGCGCTATTTATGTTGTGTTGGGTAAGCTCCATTAAGTCTTGATAAATAACAACAAATTTCATTGTGCAATTATCTTGCACACACATGCAAATTGTTGTAGATCTCAATTATAACAAAAACTAGCGTTCTATTGTTGCTACTATTGTTATTGCGTGTGTTTGTTGTGACTTTTATGTCATTGTTGCATCACCTTTTGACCATCAATTTGCTTGTTGTTGTTGTTGTTGTTATTGTTATTACAAGCTTCTTTATAGCTACAACTTTTTTCTTTGAATCCTTTGCAAATCATTCAAGTTGCATACTCATACATTACCCAACAATTTTCAATTTGGAAATGGAAATGGGTGCATTTTCAGCTATTGGGTACTTGAACATCAAGCTCTAGGCATGTAAACAAAGTAATTTGCATAACTTTTGATTAGTGGTGTGGATGCAAGAAGCAATGTCATTAGCCTTCATGATTTCTTCTATTTTATGAGCTTCCACAACTGTTTTCCAAAGCAAGTTCATGTAAATTGATTAGAACACAACTGTCCAAGTTCCATGTTCACGCTGCATTTAAAAAAGTTTGCTTACATCTTTGTAAAACAATCTAGAAACAAATTCAATTCAAACTTCTATTTCTTGATGCATGTACATGGAAGAAAATCATCTGATCAATTGATTAGCTTTCTTTGTGGCATAATTTGTTTCACAAGTCCATAAGCAATGGGAAGATTGAACCATTATCGTGGCTAACGCCATATATTCCAAAGAAAAACAATTAGAGGAAAATTTTAAAAGAAGAAGAGGAGAACCAAGAAGAAATACAATTCAATAGAATTGAGAAACCTTCATAATCATGAGAAATACTAGAATCAAGTTCACAAATTTCTTTGAAGTCAAAGAAAGAATTTAAAATAAGGAATAAAAAAATCAATAAGAAAAATAACATAAAAGGGTATTAGGTATTTTTTAAAAAAGTGAACAATTTTATTGCCTTGTTTTTCTACTTGCAAAGTAAACATAAAATAGTAAGAAAACCGATCATAATGTTGTTATACATTGATTGTTTTTATATGAGCAATAAAAAAATAGTTCTTCATTATTATGTATTAGTTTTCAAATTTTGTATCATAAAAATAAATCGAAAATAGATTTTTCAAAATATATCTTTTGTAGCTTTTTTTTGTAGTGCGACCTTTTGTAAAGTAAATGTTAAGTGGGATGTAATGAATGGAAAATAAATTAAATTTTTTATGGTCCCCTCAAAAATACAATGACCTTTTTATCCTAACCTTATATGAGTAAATTTCATTAGGTATTTTGTCTTGATAGTTCTCCAACCATGAATTTACCCTCTAGTAACACATAGATACTTGTTATTATTTTCAAACCTTATTTGTTCTTAATTTTCTTAAAGGGTAAAAGCATGGTTAGGTGGCTCACATTTAACATTTTGAAAAGTCCACATCTTACATTAGCTATAATTCTTGCATTTAAAATAATTATGAAACTATAAATCCTATAATTATCCCCTATGGTTTTGGTCACAAATATTAATGGACCACCCTATAAATATCCCTAAATATGTGATTGGTCAAGAAATGTAAATAAAAGTTTAAAAATTTCAATGTGAAATGAAATATCAATTGTAAAAAATGACAAAAATCATGATGAGTTAAAATTTTAAATATGAAAAATATTATATTGGAAAAATTTCAATGCATCTTATAATTAAATTATTCATTTTATGGTGGCCTATTTTTTATTTTGATATTACTATGATATAATTTTTGAATCCACATTTTTCATTTTTTGTGTGTGACAAACATAATGTCATCATTTCAAAAGTCCACAATGAGTCCATTCTTTTTTAAAAACTCATCCATAAATTTTAATAAGCTTCTCACTAAAGTCAATTGCAACATGTTTCATGAAAAATTTGAAAATTTTAATGTTTGATATGATTTTACATTTTAAGTTCATCTATAATCCAAAAACATCACAACTATTCTAGTCCAAATAATTCACCTAATTGTGCTTTCACCTTAAAATATATTCTTATGAATGTAACAAGGGACCTAGGGTTTTTTTTAATCATACTTCCACACATTTTGATGTTGCTTCATTGTTTTCATATGCAAAATGCATGATAAAAATGAAAATGAGTTTGTATTTATAGTTATCTTGTTCATGTTACCATGACTAAACCCTACTAAAACTCGATAGAAGAAAAATAAAATTAGCACCATGAACAATATATAAACACTCATTTTTTCAAGGAGAACCAAATTTGAAATAACATGAAAATTCAACCATGATATTGCTTAAAACATAAGGAAAAATAAATAAATTACAATGCACAACATGGAAAAGATAAATGGAGACTCCTTGTGGGCTTCAAAAACTTCCCCATTTACAAGATTATACAAAATCATTTAGAAGACTTCTAATGATAACTTAATAGTTAATCAACATTATAGTTATTCAACATTTATAAGTTTCGTGACCATATAAATGTATTCATTTCTTCACAAACAAATCTTGGAACAAGATGAAATTGATTATTTTTCACATGTATCAAGAAGAACACAACTACATTGATCATCAAACAACAAAAGTTTTGCTTTGTATTTGTTTTTTTACTTTGTGAAGGTCCAATTTATCTAACAAGAAACCACCATCTCCTCACAATGAACACTTGACACATAAAGATTACGGATCGTCTCCTTTCAATAATTTGTTTGTAATATAGTTGGAGGAGTCAAAAAGTATTACCACTTTAAAAACATTAGTTCGACAATGTATTGTTAGTATGAAATGCTACAATTTTGGGTAAAACAAATGGAAAATTCTAACAACTACAAGAATCCAAAACACTTGATGAAGTAAATGCAACTTTGAAGTTGTAAGGTCTTGGTGGTATTCATTTGGAACATCATGAAATGACTTTAGGTTTTTCTTTTGGCATTTTCGAGTTGAACAATGTAGAAGTTTTGCTTCAAAGGTACATAGATTTCCATCTTGTCATTTCATTAATTGTTCACATACCATGTTGGTGAATCAAACATGTTCAATGTTATGAATGTTCCATACCCATGTTCAATGTTATGAATGTTCCATACCCAGGGGCCGCCCCGCCCAAACCTTTGTCTTTACAGTGCGTGGGGACCTTCAAGTTGCCGGCATGTTGTCCACACAGGGGGACTGGTATGAGCGAGCACAGGACCGGCCGTAGTGGCGTGCAAGTATCCGAGAGTTGCCTAAGCTGAGGGTGGCCTTTGTACCAACTAGGCAGCAGACTCCTAGGTCCTGCTGACACAAAGGTTGGGCATAAGCTGCCCTAGGTGGCTTTTATTCTTGGTCCGGTTACCATGGGGCACCATTTGGCTGACACTCTCGACATTCATTTATGCATGGCAGGGTTAAGCTAGTAAAGGGCAATGATGATGATGATGATACCCATGTTATATCGTGTTTATTATGAATTAAACTTGATATAGATGTGCAAAGCTTAACAATTGAAAAGGATGCAACAACATGCCTACTTGCAATTTGGCTTAGACTATTCACAACACTTGGTTGCAACAATTTGATAAAAAAATGGAAGGACTTTTTTAAAGCACAATGTAGTTGATGAGTTTATTAGGGCCATGGAACAAGTTTAGACCAAAAAACTTGAAATATAATGTATTTGATGGGTGAAATGAAAGGAATGAGATCAAATCAAACATATTTGATGAACCTAAGAAGATAACTCATGTTAAAATGCTAGTCCTACATCTAGTAGTCTTATGCATAAAAGGTCACTTGGTTTAGGAGGTGAAAAGAGATTTGGGTCTTATAAGAAAAAAATCAACATTGTGATTGGCTCCCCTAAAATTCACATCACCCTTCAACAAAGTGATTTTTTTAATGTGACAATCATGTTTGTGAAGGTGCAAAACTGTCATGAATCTTTTAAATCCCATTTAAAACATGGAATTTAATCAAGGTCAAGCAACCACAATCGTGAAGCCTTAAATATTTTCCAAAGTAAGTCCAATTGGCATGCAAAACCATCTAAGTGCAACTTATTGAAAAAAATAAAAATAGTAATTTACTTAAATGAAATGGGTGCTTAAAATTGAATGAAAATATACTCATAATATATTTTGAATATTTTGAATCTTAATATATATTTGATATTTTATTACTTTGTAACATAGAGAAAAATACCCCCTTTAAATTTCACATGTTTCATAAAATATATAAATAGTGACTTTCATGAGGATATTTTTAAAGCATGTGTAATCAAAAGATCATTTACATTTTAAAGACAATTGCAAATTCACAAGTATGATGTTCAACCATTAGTTTGAAAGGCACAAACATCAAACCAAATAATAAAAGGCTCATCTTACACCCCAACCCTTGTGTATTATGGGTGGTTCAAATTTGTGGCAAATAAAGAGGCTAGGTATAGACCAATGTGTGGTTTTGTCCTAATGACAAGGATCAATATGTGGCAAGATTCACAATGCATGGAGGTGGCATCCTTGGAGGAGGTTGGATTCCATCTAACTAGGTGTGCACAAGCAAAGGCATAAGTGATTCAGATGTAAATATAACATTCCTTGATTGCAAAATGTGATAACTTAATTATGCATTGTCCTCCTTTTGAGTTGTGAGGTGGTTGCAATATAGTGTGACTCATTTTTTATGGATAAAACACTTTATATAAGTCCAGATTGTATTGTTATAATGATAATTTACATTGGTTCATGAATTAATAGATTTCATATGGACAAGAGCCCAACTAAACATCTCTTTGACATACATTTAAAAATAACATCAATCCAACAAAAAAATTGTTTAGTAGAGACTTTTGAAAATAAGTTCAAAATTTAGTTATTTTTACATCCATAGCTATTTATTGACTAAGGACTTTGTTGTAATGTTTTTGAGTCCATGAATTTTTTTAAAATCATGTATTGAGTCCATGTAAGATATCTTGAATTGAAATGATAATGATGATTTCATTTAAATGGAAATACACATGTGATTTACAATTTGTAAAATCACCTTTAAAAGTTCATTACTATATGTTTGTTGTATATTGTTAAATTTAATTATGATGTATCTATTCTTATTCAACTTGAAAATCTTGATCCAATGTTTTTTTTTGTCATATTGATGATTTTAGCATATGTTTGTGACACTTGAATAAAGTAAAATTTGCAAAAATATCCATTGCAATGTAACAAGTAGTCCACCCTAACTTGTAACTACCTCATGTTGTGTTTCTATTATCACATGAAGGAACCAAACCAATATGGCTTTAACATCTTTAATTGGAAAAATCAAACATTTGAAGCAACATTATGTTTTCCAACACACGAAAGAAAAAGTTCAAAACTTGTTGGTTTTTTTGTCAAAACTTGAAGGAAGTCCTCCAAGAATCATAGGAACAATATTTTGATTCAAAAAGTGCAAGACCTTCTCACATCAAACTCAAAGTCCAAATACATTCCCAATGTGATTTGTCGTTATTTTGGAAGAAAAAGGCATATTGTTTCAAATTGTAAAGGTAAAGCATGAGATTATTGTTGATGGGGTGGTCAAATCCCAATATAATGTTGTAGCTTGGGTTCATTAATCTCAACTTTGATGTCTTCAACTAAAACACTTCTACATTTCATTGTTGCCAAAGAAAATAATTATATACATACTTGGTATCTTCATATTTAGTGCAATTGAACATTTGACACTTTGAAGAAATTAGTTCTTCACAAATAAAGATTTGAAACCTTCCCTCTTTGTGTTCATGGGGATAATAGGATTGAGGAAACAATTGGTATGAAAACAATCTTGATTCACTTTCATATAAACCACATTATTGAAGTTTTTTATGTGCTCCACACTCCTCGTCTTGAAAAAAATTATAAATAAATAAATAAATAAATAAATTACAAAACAATAAGAAGGGACACAACATATAATCTTTTTATGACCATTGCGTGGTAAAGACAACAACAAAATTTCAACAAGTAACTTTTTGTTATAATCAAGTGGGATCTTTATGTCCCATCGATGAAGGAGTGTCCCAACACAAGTAAATTCTATAATTCACAAGAATAGCAATGGTGCAAAGAACATCAAGTGCCACAATGGCTTGTGTCACTTGGACATTTGTGCCATGCATGAAATGAAACAAAAACACAAGGTTAAATGGAATTAACAAGGATTTGGACAAATAATTAGTCTACACTTTCCCACAATGTGAAGGATGTGTTGTTGGGGAACAACACAAACTTTTGTTTATCATGGAAGTATTCTTGAACCAAAGTTGTGCTTGAGCTCATACATTAAGACAAACGTGGCCCCATGCATAAATTTGTTTTGAGTTGATCTATCTATTTTGCAATGTTAATATAGTTAACTATTCATAGTTGCACCATTTTATTTCTTCAAAAGAAAAATATGATATGTTTCAAATGTTTCAATATTGACAACCTAATTTGTGTCATCATGTTTTCAATGATTCATCACCATTGATTGGAATGGTAAAAATTTGAAAGGTTCACATTGAATTTCATTCCAAATTCTCTTCAATGATTCAGTGTGTGAAGTAACATGGAATAACAAACTTTCATGTGAAATTTTTCCCTCAAAAATCATAGCTATATTCTAACTAGGGATTTTTGAATGGCCCAAAGTGAGAAATATTTTCAATAGTCTTTAATGCTTCTTTTTCAATATTTTAAAAGATATGTGTTTTTGGAACCTTTAATTGATTTCCTATTAATATTGACTTCATTACTTTTGATATATGGTCATCATTACCATTTAACCAATGATACCACATTAAATTACCAATGGAACATAATAAAATGAATGTGTATGGACTATTATTTTTTCAAAAATTGAACCACCATATCATGCATTCACCCTTTTGCGTAATGAAACATATTTAAATTCCAAGGCCTTTTTCCAATATCGCCCTTCTACACCAATTGATGTTTTGTCAACTATGGATGGTTCATCAATTTGGAAGTATGAAATTGTTGTGCAAAGTTTGCAACATAATTTATTTACAAGTGGTAGTTTTCCCTTTTGTAATATAGGTAGATTGGTGAGGGGAGGAAAACAATTGAGAGGGACGTGGAGTAGGATTGACAATAAATAATCAAATGGATCTTTAAGTAGGTCATCATCAATGTTGTCATTAAAAGGTGAAAGCACATGGGGAGGATTAGGTTCAAGGAATGGAAATGGTGTTCAAGAGGTATGGGTGGTACCAATAATGTTGGGAAAACATTTGGGTTATGAGGTAAAGTGGGAAAAACAAATTCAATTGGAATAGGTGGAGGACGAATACATGGAACATCATATGTGCTAAGATTTTTGTGGGGGTGGGAGATTTCCATAGATTTAGTAGGGAATAAGGCTTTTTCATCAAAGATAAAACTTATAACCATAGAAAATCAATGTGGGGTCCAATTGTATGTAAACAATTTCACCTTTGATTATATTGTGTTGCTCCCCATAGCAAATAGTAGGGTGAATGCATGGTTGAATGCCTCAACTTTCTAACATTCTTTTGGGTTTTGCACATGCCCATCTTGTTTCAATGTCTCTTAGCATA
>Ga0116228_10002370_pt1 | contig 16304 bp, 10 predicted proteins | sample S1TSphfallax_2_FD_89694 | JGI IMG/M metagenome (GOLD analysis project Ga0116228, IMG submission 89694) | Host-associated microbial communities from peat moss isolated from Minnesota, USA - S1T2_Fc - Sphagnum fallax MG | ecosystem: Host-associated > Plants > Peat moss > Unclassified | place...
ATAAAACTTTGGTACCTCATATGATTTGTAAAGGGCCAACATTTGTTGTTCATAATGGATTGGAACTTGGAACTTGGAAGTTGAGACCCCATCCCTTCCATGATCAACCCTAACATCCAAATTTTAGGGCCCAAGTCATGCATCATCACTATTTGAACTTCATGAAGCTCAAGCTTGAACAATTTGATCTATTATTCTATAGTAACATAATTGCAATTCTAATGCACAAGGTTATTTTAGATTTTGGAAGGATGGAAAAGCTACAAATCTAGATTCACAACAAGAATGGCAATTCAAATATTAAAATTAGATTGTTGGACACAAAAAATGTAATTTTTAGCCCTCAACTTGCAAGTTACAACAATTAGAAAATCATATATGGATTTTGGGGGGCCCATCACATAACACAAAGCAATTGCCACTCATCGCCAAACAAGTTTTGACACTCATTGTAAGTTGTGATTCTCTAATTCAACAAACTCGCCAAAGAACTTTGACTATCACCTATTGTAGTTAGGTGACACTTTAGCAACCGCCCAATGCTTCCTTTGAAGGTTGAAACTTGAACTCAAGTGTGAAATAACAACCAAAAGCCCTAAATGTTAAATTCATACACATTGAATGAATTTGTTGAACATGAACTTGGTGAAATCAAGTCTCAAACCTTTGTTTACTATGTACAGTAGGTGGTGGGCACCTTGTCCAAATATCCTAGTTACAAATGTACATGAAATTAAATGTAACAAAAATGAGTTGGCTAATGAAATTGTTGGATTTCATGGTCTAATTGTTTTCCTTAACTTTCTTGAATGATCTAGCCATTAAATGTGTATTCGGGTTTGGGAGGTTTGTGAAACTTTAAATGACCCATGGCAATGGTAAATATGGATGATTATTTGGAATTTCCAACATTAAATTTTATCATGTTGATATATCGTAGTGTTTTTAATTAGTTAATTAAATAAGTAGGTTATGCAATTAGTCTATTTATAAATTACGTTAAATAATAGGTAGTAATTAAGTAGGATATTTAGTAGGAAGTATGTTCATGAATTAAGTAATAAATAGTAGGGTTAATTAATATGTGATAACATTTTTGTATGAATTAATTATTTAATTATTAGGTAGACTATGTAATTAATCTAGTTATTAGGTTAGGTAGTAGGGTTAATTTATGATCCATTTATAAACCTTATATATGACTAAGTTATATATCATATATCTAAATTAATGTTAGTACAATTATAATATATTATAAGGAAAATATATATATAACTTTAAAAATCAATAGAGGTTTGAGATGTGAAAAATATATAATATATTTTCACATTTTTTAATCATAATTTTACTTTAAATCTTAATACATTTTCTTTTATAGTTCCATAAAATCAATTAATTATATGGACTTAATTAATTCTTAAATTAATTTTCTTACATCAGAAATAATAAAATTTATTTTATTATATTTATATTATGATTTATTTATGTCCATTTATAAATACTATATGTGAATAAACTATATATCACACATCCAAATTAAATTTTATTATTATTATTATGATATGCAAAAGGAAAATATGTATAATGTAATTTTTAGAATCAAATGAAAGTTTAAGATACAAAATATGTAATTTTATTTGTTATTATATTATCCACAAAGTTTTTTCCCGTTCATAAATCATGTGCTTGAATTATTTTTTTCCAAAGAATGGTCATTGAAATGGTATTCAATAACAAAATTCAAGTATTTTTCTTTTCAATTCAATTTATATTTTTGAAAGAAAAAAATACATAGTTGTGTACATTATTGAAAAATATTTAAGATTAAACTAAATCTTGTCATTGGATAAATTATTAATAAGATATCAAATATCAAAAATGATGTTTTGTGTAATGTTTTGAATCAGGTAAGCTTAATAAAATGCACATTGCCATATTGTCACAAAAAGTGAAGTGGTTTGGTGGTAAAGGAATTGATCTCCATCCTTGGGGCATGAGGATCAATTCTCACCCATAACATGGGTTGTGGTCAATGGTGGTAAGTTAACAAAATAGTCCTTACTTAAATAGCCTACTAAGTAGACTAGGTGGCATACCTAATAACCTAAACTAAATGTTTAATCTAACCTAGGTAATGACACATGTCAACAACTTATAAATTGAAATTAATGAAATTATTAATAATATAATATATTTAATACAGAAATAATAATTTTATTTTTAATATTTAAATAATATATATAATTAATGTGACTACATTATTTACTTGTAAAAGTAGTCACAAAATGACAATGCCACGTAACCTAATTTGGATGGATGAAATGTTCATGTAAATCACATTTTCATATGACTGCCTTTACAACTTGGTGCCATGTATTGTTCCACATATTGTATTTTATGATTAAAGTTTTATGCAATTTGTTGAAGGGGAATAGAGCAAATTGTAATCACATGTGGCATTTACAACAAAAAATTAGTTGAAAAAACCAGTTGTTAATATGCAAATTCCTTATAGTGTTTTTTTTTTCAAAATGTGACAAATTTGAGGGTTTTGGCCAAAATATCCTTTGTAGAAGTTGCAATTAATTTGTGATAAAATTTTGTCACAAAAAAAACCCTAGTTATATATTAGAACATGGTATTTAATTGCTTGAACATCACAATTATACATCATAATTGGATATTTGATTTTTTTGAAAAAGACAATTATTAACTTTAAGAATCGACTTGATATCTAGTGGGGTTTGGGTGCATGTACATAGATAGGAACCAACATGATTACTTTACAAAAGGACTATGAGTCCTTTATAAAAAAAATTCATTTTTTCATATGAAATTATTTTTGAATGAAATCTTTTGCAACTTGTTATTAAAAATACATATAGTTGCCCAAATAGATCACATGTTTTTTGTTAATCATTGTTGAATAAATATGAATTTTTCAAAGTGTGTAAATGTTGCCAGATTTTACATTTCATTTTTAAAATTTATCATAATTTTGAATCATATCAAAATATGCTAACTACTTTAGGTTTTTGTTTTTTATATCATAAACTACAACTTTGTTTTATATGTCATGAAAATTACATACCATTTACATGTGGTAAAGGATTCTTGAAATTTGAAAATTTTGAAAAATATTAGATTACATGTCTTTTTTATTGTGGGTGCTTTTTGAACTTGGGTAATAGGTTGCTATCATTTAAATTTTTTTACCATCAACATTATGTTATTGCAATAGTCCTTTACTTAGTCCTTTGTAAAATTAACCACATCTAACATAACACCTATTCAAATTCAAACGTCATTTTTAAAAACCAAAACCCAAAATTTAATTTAATGAATTTTTAATTTGAATTCCTCAACTTTCTTATTAACCATTTAACACAACTTGGAATGATTAACATAACTTTTAAATGTAAAAAATAAAACATATGTAAAAAAGTTCACAGTTTTCACCACTATTTGACATGGTTTTTGACCCTTATCTTTGTACTCACATCCATTTGGTATGTTGATTTAATAAACCACCCAACATTAGTTCATAATTATGATTTTCGAGAAACTAAATACCTAATTTTGATTAAGTATCAGGACAATTCTCATTTTTTTTGAAAAAGTTCGCATTTGACCACATAAAAAACTGATGGTTTTTTTTTTAAATGGTGAAGAAGGGTTTGTTTCCAATGTTGGTCTAATATCAACTTATTTTAATACCAACTAGTATTGATATTAAGCTAATACCAAATTTAAGTCAAACTGAATTAGTTTGGTGTTTGATACCAATGTTTATATTAGTATTAATACCAATTTTTGACCCTATATACTAGACAAACACTAGTTTTTTATGGAATGGGGCTTGTGCATTTTCTAGTGTGGCACCCACCACTCACAATTGAGATTTTCTAAAATTTTCAATAAAAGGAATCAAGCAATCCACTTTTAGTACTCTAAAAATTCCACATTTCAAAACAACAACATAAGGTGCAATAATACTTTGAAGCAAATAATGGTAATTTAATGGCTTGGACAATCATTTGTTAAGAGGGATACTTGAAATTAGGGAGTAATTTAGTGTATGGTGGGTATTTGAAGGGAATTAAGGTTGATTATATATATATAACTATGGAGGCGAAAAATAAAAATCCCCATCTCTACCCCATGCCTAGCAAAAAAACAATTGGTACCTTCCCTTGCTTTCAAACCATTTTATAAATAAAAATGATGAATGTATAACCACAATATCACATCACAAAAATGAGGAACAAATATTTGACAAAAACTCAAATTGATACCTTTGATATGTAAATGGAGAAGAACAACAACAAAGGTAGGTTTTCATTTTCATTTTTAGGGTTAAAGTTCACTTTGCACATCAAGCTTGAGACAGTTGACTTTCAACTAGTGAAAGTTATTGTTGCAAAGGAACTCACTTTTGTTATTTTTGTTGTTTTCATGAATGCAACATGTGACATTTTCTCTATTTTCTTCATGAATGCAATGTAATGGAACTTTGCCTTGGATGTCTTGTTCATCATGAAGGCAAAGAAATGCCAATCAACAAAGTTTTTAACCTATCACACTACCTATGAATTCTAGAAGACCACAAAAAAGGTAATTTTTTTAAATTCTTGTTTGTCTTTCATTGTAAACTTGTTCTTGTTTATGTTTTTCATTGTAGATTCTTTCTTGTTTATGTGTTTTTCATTGAAAACTTGATTGATTAAACTTGGGTTTATATTCTATGTTTAAATTGGAGATAGTTTAGGTTTTTACAGTTGTTATGTTTGTGCATCTTTGCTTGTCCTTTAGATTGGCTTATGTTTTCCATTGAGTTGTGACTAAACTTGGTTTTATTTGCCATTGCCTTAGTTTTGTTTGCTATTTGCATGATCCAATTTGCGGAATTGTTGCCCCATCGGTGTTGTTGATTGACTTCATAATTGTTGCCATTAATATTATCGATTGATTCCATAGTTGTTGAGATCACCATTTGTTGGGGAACTTTGGTTTTTGAAGGGAAGAACCTTGGATTGTTGTTACTTGCTACATGACAACAAGAAAATTATGGCCTCTTCAAATCCATTGAACTTGGAAAATGTTCAAACTAACCTCAATCCTCTTTCAATTAGATTTGCAAGTAGTGAATCCAATAGCACCATTGAAAATTTCCAAGCTATTGATGTGATTAGAGAACTAGACTTTGAAGTTGTTGATGTTGTTGATTCACACCTACTTGAAGTCCATTTAGAGGAGTTGAAGAAGCAAGGCCTTGTTTGGAATCTTCATACATGCATTTCATTCATGGGCATTTTCAAAGGTAAACAACAACCAACCCATAAATATCAATGCCAACCAAATAATGAAATGCATAATCTACCACAATCAAATTTATGGCCCTAAAATTTTGGCCTTGCACATGAAGTGTTACAAAGGTTTAATTACATATCACAAAACAAATAGCATATATTACCACCATGAAAAAACATGTGGAGGTTGAACATGTGATTTTGTTTGCAAAGTATTTGAAATGTGTAGCCAATTAACTTATATCAGCACACAATTGAAAACCAACCAAGAAGAGCTCCCACATTACATCCACTGCCATTTTTAGATTTAATAACTACTAAATCTTCCTCCAACCCTTAAGTGATCTTTTACAAAAAGGTTCGAAAGATTGGTCTACAAGTTGTGCCCAAAAGTGGTCTTCCCATCCCATAAGGTTTTTGTTAATGAAGTTTTACTTGCAGTAGTGTAGAAAACTTTGGTGGAGTATGTGTAACCCACATTAACCACTTGTGTGTTGGCCATGTCTATCCTTGATCTTTAGATGAACAAAGGAGCACCAATGTGTTTACAATGTTTGTAAATCTTATCTCAAAGAATTGGGAGCCCAAGCAACTAACTATTGGTTCATTTCAAACATTTAATATTACTGGTGCAATTATGGTTCTCCAACTCCAACAACTTCTTGCCCAATTTTCTCTTGTTCAAAGGGTCTTGGCATATGTAAAAGATGAGGGCACTACTTTGCAAACATGTGCATTTGCCTTGAATTCTGTCATCTTTTATAATTGTTTGGGGGTGTTTAAGCCTGTTGATAGAGCTTGCTTGGGACATGCACTCTCAAAAGTTTGCCAATATGCAAGTTGTAACTACTAATGATAAAGTAGCCCAAGGATTCAATTTTGTGTCTATGAAGTTTGTTCAACTTAACATTAAAAAATGTATCATGTGGATCAAAAATTTAACAAAAGGAAGCAAGTTTGGGACAAAGCATGCATAGATTCTTTAAAAAAACTTGAACATGACAATGAAATTTTATGAATAAGATTTGTGTTAAGGGAGTAATTACTTATTGTAAATAGTTTGTTAGTTAATACTTACTTACCTAGTTACTTTTCTAGGATTTACTAGCTAGTTTGCATAGTTTTCATCACCATTTGAATTTAAATTGATCATAGGATTGTTTTAAGGTGATCATTTTTTGGCAAGACATAGGGATAATTGTAGAACATTGATTTTTGGAGAGTATGGAAGAAGAGCATGTTGTTTTTTGGAAAAACTTCAACTCCATAACTAGTTTTGATGTTTTTTTTTCATACTTTGCATGACTGGATTAAAGTTCTGAAATTAGATTTGAATAGATCTGATTGAACATAATTTATTAGTATCAATTTCATGATATGATTTAGTCTAGATTTTGACTAAAATATAAAATAAGAATACTGTATCTACCATTTGGCAACCATCTAAAGGCTTGAATTCAAAATGGAATTCAAAGTGTTGTTTATGTCTTATTGCTGGATTTTTTGTTTTTAAAAATTGATAATATAGTTCAATTTTCATTTCTTGCATTTTTCCAAATTTTAATCATAAATTTTGTTCAGGAAAGAGATTTAAGCAAAATAGCTAACTATGAAAATTTGATTTGAGTTAGAACATGGAGAGATGGAAAATAAAATTATAACTATAAGTTTAAAAAAATAATTAAATCAAGTTATAATACATGAACAAATGGAAAATGGTGTTACCATAAACAAAAATTTGAATGCAAATCAAATATTTTAGCAATTTTGTAACACCTAAAAGAGGTTCTCAATCAAAACAAAGACATCCATGGACATAAGAAAAACCTATAGGCCATAAAACGCTTGAGGTAGCACTAATAATTTTTTGTGAAGTGCAAACTAGTGAACATAGAAACACATTAGAAATTTGCAACAAAATTTCAAGAGAGAAGAATGTTAGATTGAAAATGTAGAATCACAGGTTGAATTTAGACAAAGAAGTTAGGAATTTGGACCTCAACAAGGAGTTGCACTGGAGTCAACAAATTTAATGCAACAAAATAATTATGATGCTTTGATTCATGGAGAAGAACAAAGATTCAACAAGTTAGAAAGGGAGGAAGTAGTGCTAAGATACATATTTGCTTCACCTCCTCACTATCAAAAAGAACATGAGGATGAAGAGCTTGAAGAAACAACTCAAAATTTTAAACCTCAAATTCATTATGTGGTTGAGCAAAAAGCCACAACTTAGGGCATTAGAATGTTTAGAGGAGTTGAGCCAGTACTTATAACTAAACAAAAAATTGTAATGTTATCAAGAGCAAAACCAACAGTAATAGAAGGTGTACATGTGGCTATTAGAGTAGGGTATAACCCATACTTAATTAGCAGAGTGGAAGCATTGTTAGAGGAATCCCAAGGGATTAAAAGTAGAGGAATTCATAGTGTGAACAAAGTTCCAAGACCTAACCCTCCACACTACACATATTTCCATTAGATTGGACATTAGATCAATGAATGTCCATTTATTGAGGATAATGTGAGCCAAGGATTTGTTGAACATTTCAAATTTTCAAATCCAAAACCTATAGGAACAGAGGACCATGGAAATTTTGAACCAAAGGATCTGTACCATGAAAGGGTCAAAATTCTAAATAGACTCAAAAAATAGATCTAGAAAAACAACAAAGTGGAAATGGGAGCTCAAATTGTGGCAAATGTAGTACCAATTTCTATAGCTCCTGCACCAAATCTATTCCATCACAACAATGTTGGAGTTACTTATGTAAGAATTTCCAATTTTAGAGTGGAACTAATAAGATCTATACCATTATATTTTGTGGCAATGCCCCATTTTATGGTTATAGTTATTAAAGTTCCATTTACAACAACACCGACCCATACCATTACTATTATGAGGTCCAAACCATAGACTCCAAGGGGAACAAACCTTGTGATTATGCATACAAAGATGCCCAAAGAGGTAGACAAGATTTTTGCTAAATAACAATAAGATCTAGAAGGAGGAGGATTAGGACCACTAGGACCAGGACCTCCAAGACCTTCAAGAATTTTGGATTACCAATGGTGAATATAGGCAGACCACCATTACCACCAAACATGCCTTAATATCAACCATTTAACTACCCTAAATATGTGAAGGACTCTGACCTAAATGCTGATGTCAAAGTTTTTAAGGTTGCCATTAGAGCAAATGATGAAATAGAAGATGCAAAAATATTAATTTGTTTAGTTTTACCCTTAGAGACACTATATTTGATTGGTGTAACAATTACATGGGAGATTATGTAGGTTGTATTTTTGCAAAATTGCAATTAGCTTTCTATAAACAATTTAGAATAGTTCAAAATGATGAGCAAGTCTATTTGTAGCTAAAGAACATGAAGTAAAAGAAGAATGAAAGGGTGGAGGTTTATTATGAGAGATTATTGAAATTAGCCAATAGTCTTCAACACAAGACAACAAATAGTTTCTTGACCATTATCTTTAGATCTGGATTACAACCATATCTACATGCAGCAACAATAGGCATGAAGAGAGAAATCTTGTAATAGCATAAGGAAGCAACTTTGGTTTGTGAAAAAGGAATTTTTGAAGTTGAGGCAATAATCAATCTATTAATACCACAAAATAATAAGATATTATTAACTTAGAAACCTCAAACAATTACAGAAAAAGTAGGAATGTATTGTACAAACTATCACATGACAGATCACAATGTTGAAACATGTAGAATCAAAAGAAAAGAAGAGTCTATTCCTATAGTTTCTAAAGTTACCACTTAGCAAAACAAAGTACATACACCTATGAGGTATTCTTGTAGTTAGTCCATGGTCTACATCTTCTAATGCCAATAGAATATGTTATACCAACTATTAATGGAGGCCATAAAGATGTAGAACCCACCATAGTACTAACTACTAGAATTACAAAACTAAAGAAATTATAGGAGAATATATTGGAGGTTGAGAATTGTGTGGGAACAAACCAATGGAGCAAATTTTTGTGGAGTCAACATAAACACATAGAGAAGAAGTTCTAATATCAAGATTATGTTCTATGGTTTCCCAAGGGAGAATTGTCACATCTAGGCAAATTCAAAAAAAAAATTAGATGATGGCATTTTTGCAACCAACAAATAATAGAAGAACTTTTTGTTTTTGTCATTTTCCATTTCCAAAATGAACTTAGAAAAAAAATTTGTTGAAAAGTTGTAAAGACAATCTACAAAGAGACTATAAAAATTGTGAAAAAAAATGCAAGAGAGAAAGAGAATAGCAAAAACATTTCAACATTTTGTCTTTGTAGTCTAGGACTTGAGAGAGACACGACCACTGCATGTAGATGCAGGAGGCAAAACTAGATTTGCCCGATGTGCCACAACTTGTTCCAATACCATTAAGTTCTGTTACAAAAACAAACATTTTTTCAAATATTTGAACTTCACATAGAAGTTTAGGATTTTCAAATATTATTTCCAGGGGATAGATTCTTAGATTTCATACACCAAGGTTTGTACAAGGATTAAAAGTAGAGATGGATGAACATAGGAAAGCAACTAGTATGTTTCAAGAGGCAACACAATATAGCACACAAATGACCAACATTCTGGTCAGACTCTTTGATTTTGAAATAAAAAATAAACAAATCACAAAGGAAAAGGATAAATTTGTTCAAAACTTGCAAGGAGCTTTGGAGAAGGGGAAAAAGCTCATAATGGAATTGCAAGTGAAGCAAAATGAGAATAATGAAGTATTGACACAATTGTAGACAACCAAATAGAAGATCAACAACATGGAGAAGCACAATAAGGATCTAGAGAAGATTGGAGTTGAAAGGGATTCTTCCCAAGTAACTTTGATACAAACAGATGCCAATTATTGAAAGATTAGGTTAGAAAAAGATTCTTTGAGTCTGGAACATAATAAACTTTAGAAAGATTATAGGAATATGGAGTAGATTCTCTTGAAGCAACAAAAGGAGCTAGAAGAGCTTAAAGAAAAGATTGGTAACGTATGTTAATCCAAAAATGAATACAAAGGCAATTTGAGCAAAGATAGGCAAAGATGGATAAAAACATGTAGAGGCAAATGGTTGTTAACAAAAGGTTGTAGTAAGTTTTGGAAAAGGCCAAGGGAATCAAACCCTTCAACTATGATAATGTCTCTAGAGAAAATAATGAACAAGTATTTCCGTGGTATGGTGTACAAACTTTGTGTTGGAATTGGAAGTACACATAACATCAAAAATATTCACACATAATTTCACTCATTTTGAATTCTTCTAAAGATCACAGATAACTAATTTGGGGTTTAACAATAAGACAAGTTAAATAAACCATGAATATGGAATTGATTCATATGTTTGTCTTCATATAATTGTACACCAATAATTTGATTAAAAAATATTTAAAACACTTTGTTTTAACAACAATTTACCATTTTTCATTCATTTTAAATTTTCACTTTATCTTCATACAATGATAACAACAACATTTAGCCCATCTACATTTTTAATGGGTAAACATTTTACAACTTGAAAAGGTCATAATAATCAACATTATCATAACATAATGTACTATTAAACATAAATTTATCATTTAATATGAACATCATATTTTTTAAGTAAATTGAAAGTTTTCATGGAGAAGATTGTTCATTATGGTTTTCTTTTGTATGTGAAAAATTTCATGAACAAATTCCCATTAAAACTAATATTTCTTAGTCCTTTTGTTATGTTATATTTTTTTGTGACAAGTTTCTACAAGTTATAAATGTACTCTAATCAACCATTGCATTGTTCAAATGTGCATCAATTTCACAATATAATGAAAGTTAAAATGTTATCCACCTTAAATTGCACAATTATATCACAAAATCTTCTCCAAATATTTTTTAAAACACATAAAAAATGTGTTGCCATGAAAATTATCAAATTGTGATTCCTTTTTGTGTACACCGTACCATGGAAACACCTAAATTTAAAAAACATCATAGTCTGCTTAAAATAAAACTCAAGGCATTGATTATGGAAGAAAAGGATGCACATCTTTGGTGGGATGTAGTGCATGATATAATCCAAAAGGATATACAAAAAAATTGTAAAATGTATGAGAAAAATGAGAAGTTTTACAGGCATAAGATCTCCCGGATGGAAAATGTCATATCATTTTTCCAATATGAACCTTTAGTCTTGATTCCAGAATTAGAAACCTCAAATGAGGAAGTAGAGAAAGGATAATGACACACCCCCAAACTCCTTGATGGACTCAACTGTGAGTCCAAAAGGTGAAAATAACAAAAGGATAAGGAGTTGGGGCATGTTCTTTAGCTTGTAACACTTTGGGGGTAGAAGGGCATGCTAGAGTTTCGAGATGGGGACTAGGAAAAGTGACAAGCAAGTCAATTACTCACACGGACCTGCACAAACCAAACAACAAGTTGGTTAATGCATAGTTTGAGCACTTTTGGTGCACGGATGAGGCACGAACAAACATAGACTCACAAGATTCACCACGGCCCAAACTTGGGGGGAAGCCACCATCTTTCTCTTCCTAGCCATGGGCATTACACCCAAATGTCATTTTGTCCCAGGACTCCCAAGTTGGAGTCTCGAAATTCTCGAAATTAGGACTCTCGTGACTTTGGAAGCCCATAATTTTGTGTGCAAACCTCCAATTGACATGAGGTCCAAAGCAAAGTTGTATCCCTCATCGAGAGTTTTCCAACGGTATGTCACACGCCACCTGAACGTAAGGAAATTAGGGTAATTCCCAACTTTTGATGGTCAAGAGTCAAATTGCCAATTTGACTCCTGACCCTTCTTTTGGCCATAACTTATGTTTTAAGTGCCCAAATGGGTCATTCAAACCCATTCTAGACATCTAAATTCTAAGATCTTTTCAATGGTATAAAGAAATTTTCAATCCAATGAGTTTTGACCCCTGCAATCACCCTCTGAAAATTCAAGAGTCCATCAAGATTCCAACTCCCAAAGTGAGAGCTCACTTGGGAGTGTGGGGGTTCATTCCCTCACACTTTCCTACACTCTTGGGATCATGAAATATGACTCTTGGGCTTCATTCTTGGTCAACACCTTTGCAAGCTTTTGCTTTGGTCACGAGCCCAAGGTTAGGGTTGTGATAGATAGACTGATGGTGTAAGATTATCAAAGACAAAAACAATGGAGGAGGAACTAACAGACCTTAAAGGAGGAAGGGATAGTTCCTAGAAGGAAACTAAAGGTATGATATATGTATAAAAATAGAGTCTAAAACCATTAAAATATGTTCCACAAGAGGTTAGTTCCAAAGAATATGTATTTGCAGCTACAGAAATAAAAAAACAAATGCAAATTAAGGAACATAAAATTCAAGAAGTATAAGAGGATCAAATTGATCCAACATTAGAGCTACAACAACATGAGAAGACTCAGATCACATCACATCTACATCATAGCAACAAATACAAATCACATCAGAATTATAGTCATAGGAGCAAACAACAATAGATCAATAAATAAATGCATAGATACAAATAAAGATACAAGAACTATAACAACATATTTTTGAACACAACATAGAATCAATCTTTGATTCAATTGGAAGAACATTTTATAGCACAAATAGATAAAATGAATCAAATAGCATAGACTAAAGTGTAACATGCACAAATAGATTAAACTATGGTACAACAAAATTAACATTAGATTTTTGACCCACAAGATCAGAAACAATAGACTAATTCAACTTTTAACATACTTTGATCCAAAATTTCAAGATGTAATTCAAAGTATGGGTGTTGTAATGTTAAGGGAATAATTATTTATTGTAAATAGTTAGTAGCTAATACTTACTTATTTACTTACATAGTCATTTTCCTAGGATTTATTAGCTAATTTACATAGTTTTCATTAACATTTGAATTGATCATAGGACTGTTTTAAGGTGATCATTTTTTGGCAAGACACAAGGATCATTGTAGAACATTGATTTTGGAAAGTATGGAAAAAGAGCATGCTGTTTTTTGGAAAAGCTTCAACTCCATAGCTAGTTTTGTTGTTTTGATGTTTTTTTTTTCATACTTTGTATGACTAGATTAAAGTTTTGAAATTAGATATGAATAGAATCAATTGAACATAATTTATTAGTATTAGTTTCATGATATGATTTAGTCCAAATATTGACCAAAATATAGAATAGGAATTTTGTATCTATTAATTTGATTTTTATTTCTTGTGAATTTTTTTAATTTTTTTGCTTTTGCATTTTCCCTTATGTTGTGTTTTTTTTCTAAAGGTGCACCATGAGGATGCTTGTAAGTTTTTAAATTCTAATGTTGAGCTAGTTTTTTTTTTGTGCATTGTCATTTTAAGTTTGCAAACTAGGTTTTGTTATTTCAAGATGTTTTATCTTTCCACTTAGCAATAGTTATGTGTTATTTTCAACAAACAATGGTCTTGCAAAGTCATGTACTCCAAAGACCTAGGTAGTGTTTGAAGCTATCATTTCAATGTTGGCACCCATAATAGTTGGGTGTGTGATGAATTAACGTCATGGACACTAATTGCTTGGAGATGCCTTGTAATTTATCATTTCCACATGTTGTGAACTACATGATGAAACTTCACTATAGATTTTTTTTGACAATTTGGTTGATTTGGTTGCAACTATTTTTTATGCAAAGTTGGAAAAGTTGCAAATTTGTGTGAAACATCAAATTCTAGAAATGTTTATGCCTTTCATCTTTATTTGCATGGTTTTGATAGGAGAAAAGGTCATCGAGTGCTAATGCTTATGCTAGATCTTAAGTTTAAGAATAATCACATCATATGTTGGTCATAAAAATTCAACCAATCTGGTTGTTGATTATGATTCATGGTTATTACTACTTTTTTTGGTGGAATCTTACAAATCATTAATGCCAATTACAATTTAGGATCTAAATCAAGTGTTAATTTTGCAAGTGGATTTTGAAATTTTGTTTCACACCATCAAAAAAAAATTAAACACATTAAAACATTAATTGATGTCAAGAAATTAATGAACTTTGCTATTATTTCATTGATGTGGATTACAAATGTGCCTTGAGTTGGTGGTGGACATAATCACATTGATTCCATTTTGTTGCCAAATTGGCAAAACACATTTTAGGCATTTTAGCCTCCCAAATTGAAACTAATAGGATTTTTTCCATTGTTAGAATCCTCACATCACTCAATAAATGTCATTTTCAAATTTAAAATCTTGAAAAATTAATAATATTTATCAATAAATATTGGCCATTGGATTTGCACATTAGCTACTACAAGCATTTTGATTTGGCATGTGCATGTGAATTTGACAAGTGACAAAAAAACTTGAGGCTAAACTTGGAGCATGTGAAGTTCCTAGAAGTTTTTCAATGCCATTCATATGTTTCACTATCCAACAAAGGCAAAACATGTTTTTGACTTTTCAATAAAATTTTATTGTGTTTTTGCAAAAGTGTTTTTGGGTGCAAACAAGATAACATGAACCCACCAACCCCCTTGGGCGACTACTTATTGAATCTTTATTTTGAAATATTTTTAGAATATTTTGAACAATTTTTTTTAATTAAAAAAAATCTTGAAATTTTTTTGCACATTATTATGTTATTGTTTACATTGAAATTTGCTAAAAATATGTCATTTTCAAAAAAATTCAAATCCGTTTATAAACCTTTCTATTGTTTAAAAACACTAGTTACAATGCTTACAAAGTGTTTTTGAGTATTTTTCATTCATTAAATTGATTTCAAATTTTTTAAAATATGTACCAATACATTGAAAATAACATCATGTAAAAAGAATTTCATTTATAATTTTTTTTTCTTTCTAAAATATTGGACACAAAATTGAGTTGTGGTTACACTTATTATGGTATGCGTTAGTGTAATTACACATTTTTGGTTCTAAGGGTTAGAGGTTAGCTATAGAATGTTAAAAGACATTCATGAAGGTTGTGTTGTGTGAATTTGCAAGTGTTTTCAAGTTTGTGAACAAATTTGATAATGATCTACATATTTCTATAAATAAGTGCATTTGACATTTCTATTTATGGAAACTAGAAACACGATGGTGATTTGCAACTTCATACAACACTTTGTCCGAGCTACAAATCACCCATGGTAGACATTGTAATAGTCAACCAAATTTTCAATACACATAATGGTTGAAGGTTGTTGATTTGTGCTTGGTAATTACTATCTAGTATGGGTGAAAATTTGTGAGGTGATCGGAAAGTGATGAAATGCACAATTGTCAAGGTCTCTAAGTGGTGGGGGCGGGGGGTGTGCATCCCAAAGTTCTTCTCTTTTGCAATGGTCACCTTGATCATTCCGTTCACAAAAAAAAATCCCCCAAATACAACTTTGTGCTCCCAAAATAGAATTATAAAATTGTTTCTGGTCTCCCCACCCATGAAGGTTTGGAGACATCAACTTTGAGAAAAGGTTATGGGATAAAGTATGGTGTCATGCTTGTACCTGACTGGTCAAGAAGATTTTCTATTCCTAACAGCCCTTGTCACCCATTTTTGCTGACACTAATACCCCCTCCATGAGGGTGAGTACCAGCGTTAGGCTCCGGTACTTGCCCATGTGGATGGGTAAGAGTTAAGACCCACCAGTTTCAATTAGTAAGAACCGGATCTGAAGTTTTGGGATTGGTTTTCAGGACCCAAAAGAGATTCTTGGTTCCATAATTTATGTGTGGAACTTGAACCAGAACTAGGACACATCATTTTGAAAAATAACTTTGGACCCAAGGGTTAACTGCAGTTAACCACTAATTCCAATCCCAGTAAGTCATGACTGGATCTGAACCAAGACTGATTTCCAGAATGTAAATTGGAATTTGTGGTTTTGAAAAACCTGGATCTGCAACTGGATTTCCGGTTCAATTTATATGTCAAACCAAAATGGGATTTGAAACAACTCCAATTTAATTTGCAGAACTGGAACCCAAGAT